>Ga0209535_1002006_pt1 | contig 13404 bp, 7 predicted proteins | sample LinPmetageLP28_FD_184041 | JGI IMG/M metagenome (GOLD analysis project Ga0209535, IMG submission 184041) | Marine viral communities from the Pacific Ocean - LP-28 (SPAdes) (version 2) | ecosystem: Environmental > Aquatic > Marine > Oceanic | place: Pacific Ocean | collected 2009-08-22 | reverse complement strand
AATTGCTTTAAATAGTTTTTAGCAAAATATTTAGCATAATTTTCTTCAAATAATTCTTTATTTTTTTGAGATAAAGGCAATACTTCTTTGTAGTCCCAAGCTAAACTACCAGCATTAGCATTTTGAGCCATTTGATCATCTTCTTCTTCGCTAGATCCTCTAGCTATAAAAACATTCCAAGCTGCAACTACACTTTGTTCTTGCTGTAGTAAACCTGAAACTTCTGCATTAATAAAAGGTTTTGTTTTTCTAATAATTTTATCTAAATCAAACTTAAGCGCGTTTCTGCCTTTGCCCATACCGATGTCTATTATTTCATAATCAAAAGACCCATCAGTATTTTTTAATATAAACTCTTCAGCTAAAGCCGCTTCTGGTAATAGTTCACCATTTTCATCAGCAGATCCTTCTGCTAAAACGCCGCTGTCAACTAATAATTTAAGCATGTCTTTATTAATATCTGGTGTTTCTACAACTAAATCTGCATTAGATTCTAAAATAGCACTTAAAGTATTATTATTTATTTTTAATTCATTTTCAAGCAAAGGTCCTTCGAAAATTATTTCTTGAGAACCATCTTCTAAAAGATTTAAGTAAACATTATATCCTTCTGTTTTAGAAAAACCAGGCGTATTAGTCATAATACAATTAGCAACCATAAAAGAATAATCATTATTAACGTCGTAATAGCTATCTTCTGTAGTAGATAATTCATCTATAACTTGCTGTAAAAACTTTATAGAATTACTAGGTGCTTCTTCAAGTATTTTTAATTGCGTATTTTCATAATCACAGCTTTCATCTAAGCATTTACCTGATTGTATAGCCATTTTTAATTTAGCATATTTTTTGCCAGTACCCGCATAGGCTTTGTCTAGTATTTTAAATGATGCGTCTATATTATTTGCTACATAGTTCTTATCATAAGCCAAAGCATTACTTTTGTTTGCTTGCTGTATAGACAGGTTGTATATTATGTTTTTATTTTCCATTTTATCCTTGTTTACCAAATGCACCTCCAAGTAAACTTGCGGCTGAGCCTATGGCTCCTGTTATCGCGGCTGTGCTATCTCTACTAGCGGAAGCGGCTTGACCTCTTAACGCGGCTATTTGATTAGAAACTCTATCTAATTGTGCCACTTCTCTAGCTTCTCTTTGACCAAACACAAACTGACTTCCAGCTACATCAGCCTGTTGTTGTCTTTGCTGCTCTGACATAAGCTCTTGTTGTCTTTGTTTTTCACCTTCTACTCTTAGTTTTTCATTTTGAACCTCTTGTTGTTCAATACTAGCTGCAACTCCTTTTTTGCTTTGTAAAGCTGCTTGTGCTAAAGCCGTGGCTCCACCTGCGGAAGCTCCAGTAGATCTTAAAGTATCTAAAGTATTAGCCAAAGAAATATCAGCTTGTTCTATTTGTATTTCTGCAGCCTGAGTAGCCACACTTAGTTGAGCAAAAGGATTTTTTATCATAGACGAAAGATCTTCAACCGCTTCATAGGGGTTTATTATCTCTTGTCTATTTTCTTCTAAGGCGTTTAATTTTTTTTCTAGCTTACGCGCTTGTCTAGCGGCTCTTTTGGCGGCTTTTCTAGCTGCGCTCGCGCCAAAAAGACCACCTACTATGCTAGCTGCTCCTCCTATTACTGCTGCTACTGGTAAAGGCATGATTTTATTTTTTTACTATTAATATCCATTATTGTATATTGTTTCTGCTGATGCTGAAAATATTTTCTTTTCTCCACCTAAATTAGTAGATGAATCCGTACTCATTTTAACTGTTGTAAAAAACGCTTTAATCCCACTAATATCTCTTCCGTATATAATTTCACCTGGAGCTTGAAGACTGTTGTTAATTAAATTAGCAACATATGAGTTTTCTTTTCTATTAAAACCAGCTCTATATAAGGTAGAGCCCACAGTGTTTGGATAAACATTTCCTTGCAGATCATAAGCACCTTCTTGATAACTATAAACAGAAGGCGTATTTATTGGTTTAAAGAAATCTAAAGCAGTGTTAGCTGATAAAGTTTGAGGCGCGTTAAAAGTTAGCGTGTTTGTGTTAGGATCAAAACTTTGAACAGTAGCATTAGCTGTAACGCTTAAACCTTTTATAACGTCATTTACATGTATTGTTCCTGATATAGAACTTATTACAACTGTAGCTGAGGCTGCTGTTGGTAAAACAATGTTAGCACTTGCTACAGAACTAGCGCTAGGATTAGTAGTATCGATAGTATTTCCATATAGAGTATAAGGAGTTGCGTTTAATATATCTTCTCCGGTTTCATCTGAATCTATTGTATCTACTTGCCAGCCACTACTTCCTTCATATTCAATAGTTTTAAAAGTTTTAGATGTAGTAGGATCATTGTTAAAGACAAATGTTATAGAACTTTTATAACTAACACCATAAAAATTATTTCTAGTATTTGGTGTTGTTGAGTAATGTCTATAAAGCTGTCCTCCTGTGGTTGTAAAAAATTCATTTCTTACACTAAATATTTGACTAGGATTATAACTAAAAAAAGAAGTCCAACCTTTAATAGAATCATCAAAAGCTAATGTTTGAAAATAACCTTGATTAAATTTGCTAAATCTACTTTCTTGCATTTTAATAGTATACTGTTTACTATAAATATCCCAGCCTCCAAATATATCGCCTGTAGTTCCTAAAGAATTTATCTTATTTATAGTATCTCTAAAATAGTCTCTCATACCTATAGAAGATATTTCATCAATGCCGCTTCTAGATAGTTTTAAGATAGCGTTATTGTTCATGTCTGCAAAGTATTTGTTATAACCATATATAGCAAAACTTTCTGGGTTTTGGCTTATACCGTATTTACCGAGATATGGTACTATTTGACCTATAACGGTAGTAAACGAGCTAACAGGCGTTCCGCCTCCTTCTGCAGAATATATAGCGTCTTTGTCTATAAGAGCTCTACTTACTTTTAATTCTTGAAATATATTTAAGTTAGTGTCTTCAGAATAAAGTTTTTGTATACTGCCATTTGCTGGGTCTAAAGACTTCGTTATGTCTTCTGCTACAGAAAAAACATTTGTATTATTTACCCCTGTTCTAGAGTTAAAAACACCAGAATATATTAAAGTGTTTATTCTATTAGAAGAGTTAGGTTCTTCTTCTACTAAGTAAGCTTTTACACCATAGTCTACACTGGTATTATTATAGCCACCTCTAATTCTAGACTCTTCAATAATCCATTGATTAGAATCATTGACAGCGCCTCTACTATAACCGCCTTTAGCAAACGGTATTCCTCTAGATCCGTTCCACATAATATCAGAACCTCCAGTGGCAACGCTTTTTCTAAGTATAAAAGTGTTGAAATATTTTACTTCTACTATTGCTGGCATAATTATATATTCACTTATTTTTTAATTAATTTAACTACGAACCGCAGTTTGGAACAAACTGTTCTTCATCACCTATTACTACTGGCTCTCCGTTTTCAAAAATTTGTTGACCAGGCACGCAGTATCTAGCAAAACCTAGGTTTTCTGTTGAATCAAAAAAAGTAACTCCATTAACTGTAACTTCAATTTCAGGATAATTGTCTTGAGCACATACTCCTTCAAACCTACCTCTCATCTCAACAGTAGTATTTACAAGCTCTCCATTACAATTTGTGTATCTAAAAGCTCTTACTTCAGGTATAAACTCGGTTTGGCCTTGCCCAGCACCTATCGTAGCACCTTGTCTTGGTAAGAATCCAAAATAATAACAACAAGAAGTGCTAACTATTGTAACAACAAAATTGCAATCAACAGAATCACCACCAGCGTCTGTTAAGGTAAGAGTAAAATTATAGTTACCTGGGTTATTTTGAACATCTTCTGCTTCTGGTACTATACTTACCGTACAAGTTTGTTGATTAGATCCTTCTGTTATATTACTAATAAAAAATGTTTCATTACCTTCAGGCGCTGGACCAAATTGTACACCGTCTTTTTCAACAGTTAAACTCCAGACAAGATCTGAGCCTGCTAAAGTTGTACTAGCAGAACCATTAACGCCGGTAAAAACATTTAAATCTAAACTTAAATTAGGATCCCAACTAATAGCTGATGGTGGACAATTACCTATGACTGGTTCAATATTACAAACTTGAACTGGCTCAATTACTATGGTGCTTTGTATTCCGTTTACAGTAGCTAAAAACTCAAAGCTAAAAGTTCCAGAAGTTGCTACATCAAAATCGTGTACAAATGTTGCTGCTGTTTGAATATTATAAGTTCCATTAGCATTGTCTATAAAGTTAAAATCAGAACTTCTATCAACATCTGCAAAATCTGTAACTCCTATAAGCTGTAATTGAGGAGGATCTGTAGCCGCGTATGTTATATTTGCATTAAAATTATCTACTAAATTAAAATCAGTAGAAGAAACATTAGAACCAATTGCGTTGGATTCACAAAAGTTTATTGAATTAAAATTTATAATGCTATTAGAAGCGACGTTTTCATCTAATATAGCGTCGTTAATGTCAGTAATAAGACCACTTGTTGATGTTTCCCAGAATATTTCTAAATTAGATTCAACAGGTTCTGTTTCGTATACAGCTAGTTTCTGAACATTAGTGTCTTGGTTTGAAGGTATAAAACTTAACACAGTTCCTGCGGATAAAGTTACTTTTTCTATTGCACCTCTTCTAGCTACTTTAACAGAAGTAGCTGGATTATTAGTAACTTCATAAACTTGTAAACCATCTGGAAGACCTTCGCCAGAAACAAAATCACCAACAACAGGCTGTCCTACAGTAGGTGTAGCCGCCATGTCAAATGTAATTTCATCATTACCTGCGTCTTGGCCAGTTAGCGCTGTAACGTTTGCAACTCTTTGCACTGGCGCTGCAACAATGCCAAATTTATTTTCAGTAGATATTCTAGCTATTAGAGGATCTGACTCAACATCATAGAATTGAGCACAAGGAGTAAAAGAAGGCTCTAAATCTCCATTAAAAAGATCATTGTTTGTACTTACTATTGTAGCTACATCAAAAGTATTGTTAGGATAATATTGATTATTCCAACTAGCAGCGTCTGTACCAGTATTGTTTTCTACTCTTCCATATAATTTAACACTGCTTCTAAATTGTTTCTGCAGAGGTCCAACTTCACTTAAGTCTCTTGGGACTTTATTAACATTGTCGTTTATTAAGACAGTGTGAGAAGTTTTATTTATTTCTTTAGTAGGATCTAAGGGATACGAAGCTAAAACACCCGGCAGATAAACATTATAATATTCTTGTTCTTGTTGTTTAACCACAATTTTAAAAGAGTACCAGCCTAAAGGATTATAGCTATTAGACGAAGCATCTCCATTGTATATACCTGGCCAACCAGTTACAACTTGAGATGCTACAGGTTGAAAAGGTTGATTAAATAAAAGTTTTAACGATTCTCCTGGCCAAGAAACCGTATTGTCTACTTCTTCTAAATATTCAGAAAAAACAGTAGATCCTTTAAAAGAATTACCGCTAAATGTTATTGAGCTTGTATTGTTAGATAGAACTACAGTTGATTGTCTTCCATATCTATCTGATAAAACAACTCCTACTTGATAGTTTCTACTTTGCTTTAAAGAGCTATTAGGATATTCTATAATGCTTGTGGTGTTTAAAGTATCAGATCCAGGTTCAAAAAATACAACTAATCCAGTAGATATAGTATCAGTTGTAGGTATAGTAATAGTTATATTAGATCCACTAATTTCTTGAACTTCACAACCCGTTGCAATACCTGCTCCAGATATAATATCACCAGCCTCAGGCGTGTCTCCTTTTGTAATATTTACAGTTATAATTGTAGTTCCAGGAGGATAAGGACCGCCTTGCACAATTCCAGTACTAAGATTTAATTCAAAAGCTTCTTTTTCACTTACAGCAACATTGTAATCTATGCTAGCTGGAGGCGTATGCTTGTTCTGAAAATTACCATAAACAACTCTATTGCCTATTATTTCTTGCGCTAAAGCTTTTACAGGAACTTTATCGTAAACCCTAGTAGTCTCTGCTTGAGGTAATATTTTATATGGTTTTTTAGACTGATATTCATACTCAAAAACATTGAGTGTTCCGAATATTAAAACTTCATTGTCTGCTAAACTTTGAGCACTACTAAGAGTAACAGTGCCGCTAGCTTCGCTAAAAGAAACTACTTGAGGTGAATTTGTAACACCAGCACCATTTACTATATCACCAACCTTGATAGTTCCAAAAGATATATTGTCTACCAATAAAGTAGTTGAAGAAGAAGTAGCTCCATTAACTAGCGCTTGACAGCCTTGCTCAGCAACTTGTGAAATTGGTATAGTTTCTAATACACTTATTGATATTTGATCAGATTCTTTATATAAAATATCAATATTTTTTATTTTTAACTTAGACTCTAATTCATTGTTATTGTATTCAAAAGGTATTCGTAAAACAATTTTATCAACCTTATTTTCCATAAGCTCTACTACGGTGCTCGTATAGGCTTCTTCTTCATTTTTAACATCAAGAGGTGGAGCAGTTTGAACTGCATACAAAAAATAACCATCTTGCTTAGGTATAAAAGTATTTTGAGTAAAAGGAGACATTATAGAATATTCACCATCATCAAACTCAAATCTATAACCAAATCTAACAAACTTGTCTTCTAAAAATTCTTTGTCTCCGTTAAAATTACCTTCGTAATAATAGTTAAAATCAAAAACAAGTTGAACATTTCCTGTTAAAAAAGGGCCTATCGCTGAAGACGTTGTAAGTACGCCTGTGCTCGTGATATAATTAGACACCGTTGCGCCTGTGTCTACTAATAATCCATTAGCGTCAATAAAGCCTATTGTAGCGCCTGTAGGTATATTTCCTTGTATTGTTGGTATTTGAAGAGTTACGGTGCTAGAAGCTGGATTTACAACGCCGTCTATATCAGCTACTCCTCCTGTGGGATAAAATTTAGAAGAAACATCGTACATTGTTGTTTCATATTTATCCGCTAAATCAGGGCTTTCAGCATAAAGTTCTATGTTTTTATAGGGATTGTATTTTGCTACAGATATTTGATCTTCTGTAGTATAATAAGTATTATCAAATAAAGCTGTTTCTATATTAATTTTTCTTGGTTGGTTTCTATTGTCTGTAAAAAACAAAAGATTTTCTAAAACATTAATACCTGTTATTTTATTTCTAGTACTAAAATTTAAAAAATTACCTTCAACTAATTTTTTAGCTTGCTGTGTTAAAGAGTTATATACATATATAAAATTAGAAGCTGTAGGAACGTAGTTTATAAATACGTTGTTTGTTAAAAATAAAAAAACTCTACTTGTTATTTCGTCTACAGCAAAACCAACACATTGCAAATCTGTAAGACCTTCTATATTACCTATATCTAATACAAGTTCATTGCCTAGAACGTTTTGAAAAGTTCCTACGTTAGACCCTTCAGATTTACTGACCTGAGCATTAAGAGCTTCTCTAAAATCATTTTTTGGAATTAAACGACCCTCTAGGTCTTTGTTCATTTTTCCTTGAATGAAAGTGTTTGTTATTTTAGCCATTAAATTTTAGTGTTTTATCCATTTAGATTTACCTCTCATAACTTGAGTTATTTCATCAAGCTTAATATTAGATAATCTTATTTTTGCGTTTCTAAGCTTAGCAGACCTGTCTCTTTTTAATCGCATTATATCATTTGGACTTTGACCAGCTCTAACAGAGACTATGTTATATAATATAGAAGCATATAAAGCATCTTCAGCTAATTTAGGTATTTTAGTGTCTTTGTCATACGCAAGACCATCTGATATATACTCTAAAACAATTATTTTATTAACTAAATTACTAGAAAAAGACATTTTACCTTCTCTGTAGTTTGGATTAAACCAACCGTTTTTTTGAGCATATTGAGGCACTAAACCATATTGCTGACCATAAAAAATATCTGTAGCAAAACCATAATAGTTAGCCCAATAAGCATAGTCGTCTAAGTTGTTAAAAAAAGTTTGATTTAAAAATTGAGTGTTTGCATTTTTCCACCTTTCTTCTGTTATAGATGTGCCTTCTGTGTTTGAACCAAAATTATCTTGAACAGGAACTCCTTCTGCGTCTTGTATCGGGTTTTCAAACGGGCTAATTGTTAAATTGTTAGCTGGATATATAGGTCTTTTTACGCCTAATTCATCAATATAACAAACGCCTACATAATTTACATAATCTTGCGGTAACACTATATTAAGACTAGCAGGTATTGTTAGTTCTTGTGAATGCACGCTTTTTAAAGTGTCGTAACTAAATTCTTGTAAAGATCTTTTTGCAAAAAACAAAACATCAGACTTCGATGCAGTTTGTAAAATTTTACCATCACCAACATAGCCAACCATAAAGTTGTCTATAGCATCATTTAGTTTTATATATTCATATCCGCCATAGTTTTCTTCAACAGTATTTCCAAAAGCATTTTGACTTCCATAATTACCACCATCTAATGTTTTTAATTGAACTACAATGTAGGGTGTAGAAGGAACATCATTAAAAGGTGCGTTTGTAAAACTTATAGTATTATTAGCAACAGTATATCCAGATGTTACTTCTGAAAAACTTCCAGGTAAACCACTTTGGCTTTTATATAATTTAAAGTTATTTAAAGCGTAATTAACTTCTGTAGGATCAACAGATCCAAGAATTAAATCAGTATCAAAGGTGGTTACAAAGTCTTTTTGAAGACTTACTGCTAAAAAAGGTTGTGCACCTTGATAGTATTGTTGATTTGTTTCTGTTACTAAACTCATTTATTTAAGATTTTTCATTAGCTTCTACTGCCTGAGATTCTTGTATAGATGTCTGTATTATTGTTGGATCATTTATAATAATTCCAAAATACTTTAAAACTTTTGTTATAATATTACTTTGTTCTGAAATATCTAATTCAAAATCAACAGCGTCTCCAGGATTAAAATTATATTGACCTAATTGACCCGTGCTAAAAGCCCAATTAGGATTTGCAGGTCTTCTCAGTCCACTAATAGAAACACTAGTTGGTATTGGATCTATGTTTAATATTAAATCATTATAAGCAGGAGGGGTAAATGTTAAAGTTACTCCAGCTGCTATTGTTTGAGCTGAACTAAACGTAATGGTGTTGGTTGCTAAATTAAAACTAGCAACACTAGTGTTTGCTAATACACCCGTACCTGTAATTACATCTCCTTGTCTAGGAATATTACCAGAAAAATTATTTAAAACAGCAGTTAATGAGGCTGCTATAGGAGCAGTTGTGTCAGCCGTAGAAGATAAAGGCTGAACTGTGCTATTTGATGTAGTATATATAGGATGTTCTCTTGTTGGAGCTGTTAGCTTAGATCTTTTTATTTTATTAAAATCTTTTACTGTAACATAATCTGTTATAGATTCAAACGAGGGTTGTCCAGAATAATTAGATATTACTTCACCTATTTTAAAAACAGTGTTTCTATTTGTTGGAAAATAAGCATTTATACTTGTATCTAAAGTAAATGGCATAGGACCTTCAAATGGATATATTTTATATCTAATATCTTTAAAAACATTAAAATACTCAGTGTCGTTTTGTGTGTTATTTTGATTAAACCTATTTAGTTGGTTACCATCAGGAAAATACGAATTAAATATTTCAAGTTGAACTTGTGCAGATATGCTATTAAACTCTGTAGGTGTAACGTAGCCTCTTTGCTCTTTATTAAGGATATATAAAACTGTTGTATATACTGTATTTACGCTTACTGCCATATTAATTTTTTATTATACTAAAAAGGCGGCCGAAACCGCCTATATTATAGTATCACTTGTTTTTATAGTTTTTTATCTATAGATTTATAGATCTCAACACCTTCATCTGTTTTTAAGAAAGCAGCAAATGCTGAGTAAGGGTTTTCATCAAAAGGTACATTCATTAGTTTTCTACCGTTTGATCCCCAAGTAAATGTTCTTTGATCTGGTGATAAATTAATTATACCAGCTTCAGAAGCTCTAATAGCTAAATTTCTCAATTGAACATTATCATCATTAGCTAAACTAATAAACAATTGTGGATTAGTTCGAGCAAACAAAAGTAAATCTCTTTTAATTTCTTTAGAGCTCATAGAGTTAACTTTTGAACCTATTTCAACTCTAAGAATAGCTTCCGCTTGATCTATATCAATATTTCTAGCAGCATTCATAGCATCAATTTGAAGATCTAATATTTCTAATTGATCAACAGCTTCTTCTTTAGCGCTAAATTCTTCATATAATTTACCTTTTAAAGGGTGATATAGAGATAGCAGTTTCTGTAAGTTTTGTTTTTCTTTTGGAACCTTTAAAGTTCCATCATGAAATCTAATATGTCCCATCGTTGCTTCACCTTTTTGTTCATCTACTAATGGTGAGTCTTGGTTTGTTGCATATCTAATCTCTCTTTGCTTACCATTTTTTTCATCAAAATAAAGTAAAGCATGTTTTCTAGTATGCTTACCGGGTATAGTAAGAGTTAAAGGAGATTTATTTCCTGTTAAATAATATATTCTATCTTTAATTTCCCACGTTTGTTTTGTGGGTTTAGGAGCGGTTTTTACCGCAACCTCTTGAGGTGCAACCTCAATAGTTTCTGCTGTAGCTTTTTTAGCCATAATATAATAAAATTAAATAGTTATAAAAATAATACCCCGCCCGAAGACGGGGATATTATTAAGTTTGAATCATTATTAGATTCCTTTGAATAATACAAAGTTGTTAGCAGCTTGTGTTACTAAACATCTTTCAGATAGGAAGTTTACTTCCATTGCATCAAGAGTAGATGTAAATGCACCACCAGCAGAACCAGTCAACCAAGACTTCATACGACGATCATCAGCTTGTGAAGCTCTGTATCGTACATGTAAGAAAGGTCTACGGATATTAGTTCCTAATACTTGATCGTAAACAGTAGAAGTTCCAGCAGGTACTAATACACCTTCAATAGAACTAATTCCGTCAATACCTCCACGAGTAGAAGCATCGTTCAAATATTTCCAGTCAGTTTTGTAGAAATCATAAGATCCTCTACGGAAACCACTAAATCCAAGGTTTAATGCCATTTCCTCAGAGTTTTCAAATAAACCAAATGCAGTACCACCGGCAGTTCCACCAGAAATTGCAGCTAGCATATCGTCAAAATCAAGAGCTGTTTGTCTTTGTAAGAAAAGCATGTTTTCTTCAATAGCACCTTGAGTATCTAAGTTTTTCAAGATAGCATCAAACTCATCTAGTCCAGCAGCAGCAGTAAATCCTACTTCCACGTTACCACGAGATTGAATAGCAGCAAATAAACCTTCAGAACCTGGCAATTGAGCAACGCCAGCTCCAGCAGTAATTTGACTATATTCGCTTTCGACCATAGACATTTCTAAGTAATCTTCAAAACGTAAACGAGTTTCAGATTCAGCTTTTAAATACCATAAGTATCCAGATGTTCCGTCTTCAGTAGCAACTTCTACCCATCCAATTTGTGCCATATCAGATCCAGATACTACGTATTGGCTTCTAATGATTATTGGTGAATTAGAATACTGAGTAAACTGAGGCTCTACAGACACATATCCTTCTGTTTTAGCTCCAGCTCCAGCACTAACTGAATTTAAAGATTGACCTTTTTGATAAGAAGATCCATATACAAATATCTTAATCGAGGCAACTCCAGCTGTAATATTATTTCCAGCAGCTGTATCTAACTTTTTATTATTAAAAGCTTGAACTGTAATTGTTCCAGCAGCTCCAAGAGTAGACGATGTTACTAAACATTTTGCTTCACCTCCTGTAGCAGGATCTAAAACAACAATAGTATCATTAGGTGAAATAACATTTGTTACTCCAGCTACCGCGCCTGGATTAATAGTAATTACATTAGTAGTACCAGCACCACCAGCTGCAACAGAAACATTATCATAAGAGATATGTAGTCTATTTTGCTCAGACCAAATTACTTGATCAGATGTCATTGGCATTTCAGCGCCAACCATTCTTAAGAATCCAGATAACGTTCTGTTTCCATAACGCTCTACTTCTTGTTCATAAATTTCTGGTAGGTACTGTTGTGCAAACGAATCGCCACCATTACCAGGTCCAGCAGGACCACCAGCGTTAAATTGTAGGTAGTTACTGTTTAAAATCTCTTGCGTTTGCGAAGGGATTAAACTACCAAATTGAGGAGTTAAACTCATAATTGTTTAATTTTTTTAGTTAAATTTTCTAGTTTTTATTTTAAGTTTTGTAGAATCAGCACCTGAAATAGCTTTAACTTTAAATCCATCAATAAACACATCTCCTTGACTAGTCCTAGCTTTAGTGTCAGTAAGGTTTTTAGATTTGTTTATAACTTCTTTTACGGCATCAGCTTTTCCTTGCTCATAAAAATGAGAGGCAATCTTATCTACATTTTCAGCAGCATAAATAGCTTTGTGATAACCATTAACATCTTTAACATTACCAGATTCGTCTAGGAACTTCCCAACGAGGTTTGTTATATTAGACTGGTTTTCTGCAACTTTATCTTTGTTTTGAATATTGTACTTATATTTCTTTTCACCAACACTGATATCAAAACCTTTGAAATCATTGCTAAAAAGCTTTTTTGTATTATCTTTAAACAGTTGATGCTGTTGCTCAGCTTGTTTTTGCTCCTTGTTATATCTATTGAAAAAATCCATAGCTTTTTGTTGTTCTTGAGTAACGCCCGGTCTCAACTTGATCTCGTCGTAATATTTACTCTTAGTTTCCTCTAAAAAGCTTTTGGCTTTTGCAACTTCTTCTTTGAACGCAAGTTTCTTTTTGCGTACATCCCTTTCCTCATCAATATCTTCATCGTAGTCAAAATCTTCTAACAAAAGATCAAGATCTTCAGAGTCTAAATAGGGTTTATTTTTTTTGTAATACTCTTTTATAAGAGTTTTATCGTCTACATTACTATAATCAGCATTTAAACGGGTATAATCTTCTATTGTCCCACCTGTTTCTTCCATAAATGAAACTAGTTTTTCAATATTTTCAGGTAAAGGTTTACCTAATATTTTTTCATCTCTTATAGCTTCTCTAACTTCGGCTTCAACTTCTTTAACTTCAGCTTCTGTTATTTCTTGGATCGGAGAAAACCCTTCAGTAGTCTCGTTGGACTCTTGTATAGGTTCTCCCATCTCTGCGCTATCTCCGGATGGTTTTTCCACAGATATCTTCTCTGTTTCTCCGATTTGAATGGCATCGTTTTCTTTTTTAATTTCAACTTTAGTTATATTGCTTTCTAACTCTACTAAAGGCTCTTTTGGATTAACATTTACTTTTGTAATGTTATCTTTCGTTTCAGTTAATTTTTTAGGTGTTGTTTTCTTTTTTAATTTAAATTCACCTTCCT
>Ga0209535_1002005_pt1 | contig 13410 bp, 26 predicted proteins | sample LinPmetageLP28_FD_184041 | JGI IMG/M metagenome (GOLD analysis project Ga0209535, IMG submission 184041) | Marine viral communities from the Pacific Ocean - LP-28 (SPAdes) (version 2) | ecosystem: Environmental > Aquatic > Marine > Oceanic | place: Pacific Ocean | collected 2009-08-22 | reverse complement strand
AAACCAGATTGGACATGGCATAAAGTAAGAAGTACAGCAAATGATCACCAAGTTTACGATTCTTCAAGAGGAGTTAAAATACGATTAAACCCCAATGCAACAAATTCTGATTTTACTCTTAATGAAGGATTGCAAAGTTTTGATACAAATGGTTTTACTGTAGGCAGTGATGGTGGGGTCAATTCAAATAATCAAACTTATGTAGCTTGGCAATGGAAAGCCAATGGTGGTACGACAGCCAGTAATACGGATGGCTCTTTAACCTCTACAGTACAAGCAAATACAACAGCAGGTTTTAGTATTGTTGGTTATACCTGCCCTAACCCTATAACTAATTTTACAATAGGACATGGTTTAGGTGTAACTCCTGATGTAATTATTGTTAAAACTAGGGATGGCTCAAGAAACTGGGGTGTATATCACAAAAGTTTAACTTCACCTGCTGAAAATCGTAATTTAAAATTAAATCTTACAAACGCAGAAGCAGCAGAAAGTAGTTTTTGGGCTAACACAGCACCAACAAGTTCGGTTATAACAATTGCACAAAATGCTTCTGTAAATTATCAAGGACATAATTACATTGCCTACTGCTTCGCAGAAAAACAAGGCTACAGCAAGTTTGGTAGTTATGTCGGTAATGCAAATACAGATGGCACTTTTGTTTATTTAGGTTTTAAACCTGCTTTTATAATATTTAAAAATACTCAACAAACAACTAATTGGGCTATGTACGATGTTAAAAGAGATTCTTTTAACGTAGCCACTAACGAATTACAACCTAATACCACTGCAGCTGCAAATGATGATATTCCTTACTCTCAAATAGACATACTATCAAATGGCATTAAAATGCGAAATAACAATGGCTTAAATACCAATGCATATAATGGACAAAAATTCATCTACATGGCATTTGCAGAAAATCCATTCGTAACATCAACAGGAATCCCAACAACAGCGAGGTAAATTATGTGGGCATTAGTAGAAAATGACGAAGTAACAAAGGTCTATACCAGGCCCAAGGCTTTAACAATAGGGGATGTAAACTATCCTCAAAACATCTTTATGTTGTGGTCAAGCGATGAACTTGCAGCAATTGGCATTTATGAAGTAGTTGTAGATAACGAGAACTACAAAAGTTCATCTTATTACATTAATACCAATCAAACTTTTAATTGGGATGGCACTGAGGTAATTGCATCTTATGGTAAAGCTACAGCTAAAGCATTAGATGATCACATTCACAACGATCCAGATACAGGCGAAGAAACTTTAGTGCATGGCCTAAAATGGAATCACAATCAATTGATTATCCAACAAGCATATGGACTTTTACAGCCTAATGATTGGTTTGTAGTAAGAGAACAAGAAGCTGGTACAGCTATTCCTGAAGATTGGTCTACTTTTAGAACTAATGTTAGAAGCACAGCAGCAGATATGCAAAGCAAAATAAACGCTGTAACAACTGTAGATCAGTTAGCAGCTTTGTATGAATACAACGATGCAGAACCACCAGTAAGGCCCCTGGGCGAATGGCCACAATCTCCAGATAAATCTGTATAATTTAATTTTATAAACAACAAAAGGGAGTATTAATACTTATGAACGATAAAACTAAAAAAACAGAAGAAGAAGTGGCAGTGGATCCAGTGGTAATTAACATAGAGGATAACGAGGGCAATGTTAGATCCTGGAAACAATCAGAATGCACAGAACATCAATTGCAGCTTATTAAAGAACTAGAACCTATCTCAAAAGATCTAATTGCATTAGAAAATAAATTTGCTGAGATAAATAGAAATAAGCAATACCGCTTAGATGATTTTATTGCAGCTGGCAAAGAAGCTGAAGCTGATAAACCAGAGGAAAAATAAACATGGATTTATTTATAATAACTGTAGTCTTTGTAATATGCCTGGGCTTTGCAATTCGCAAATATCAACCAGATCGTTGGGCCAAGATTAAACAACTTTTTAATTTTTAATGGCCTCTCGTAAGACCGCAAATGATGTCCATTCTGATTTAAGAGTGCATGAAAAAATGTGCGAGGAAAGATGGAAAACCATTTATAAAAAAACTGACGATCTACAGGCTTCTATGAATAACATGAAGATTTGGTTGCTTGGCGGTCTTACAACCATAGCTGCATCACTGTTTACAATTATTGTCCGTGGTCTTGTATAAACAATGATTGATAAATTAATAGAACCAGTTAGCCAAATACTAGATAAGTTTGTTGTTGACAAAGATTTAAAAATTAAATTAGATCACGAATTAAAAAAAGAAATCTTTTCATTAAACAAAGCACAGATTGAATTAAATGCTGTAGAAGCTGCTCACGAAAACATTTTTGTTGCTGGGTGGCGGCCATTTATAGGATGGGGCTGTGGCGTTGCATTGCTTTATCATTTTTTGTTTGAGCCAATTATTCAATACATTTTAATTGTTTCTTCTATTCCATTCACAACGCCAGAATTTGATTTTAGCCAGCTTTCAACAATCGTCATGGCCATGCTAGGCATGAGTGGCCTTAGAACTTATGAAAAAGTAAAAAAATGATTAGAGAAGATAATCATTTTGATAGAGATCTAATTAGATCCAGGCTTATAGACTTTGAAGGGCTAGTAAAAAAGTGCTACGAATGTTCTAGCGGATACACCAGCATAGGCGTAGGCCGCAACCTGGACACCAGGGGAATTACAGAAGCTGAGGCCATGTATTTACTTAACAACGACATAGAATCTATGTTTACAGATCTTGATAAGCATTTGCCTATCTGGAGATCTTATCCAATAAAGGCTCAATATGTTTTTATAGATCTCTGCTTTAATTTAGGCATACATACATTATTATCATTTAGGAAAACATTGGCCTTTTGTGAATTAGGCGAATGGGAAAGGGCAGCTGCTGAATTGCTAAATTCAAAATATGCCAGGCAAGTAGGGAGAAGGGCAATCTTTAATTCTGAACAACTGGCTCTATGTCAAAATCTAGTACAGAAAACCATAAAGCCAAACGCTTAGGATCTCTGGGCGAATCGATAGTAAAATCATATTTACTGGAATACTCAGATTTCTGTTATGAAACTTGCGAATCACATCCAGCAGATCTTATTGTTGAATTTGGCAATGCGTTATACAAGGTGCAAGTTAAATCCAGGAATAGATCCAAAGAAGGCAAGTACACATTTCCCATCGAAAGCCATAGGGCTAAATCTGATACGCATAAGCATTACCATTGCCACATTTATGCTTTTGTATTTTTCCCAGATAAAAGAATCCTCTTTATACCAAACACAAGTGGCCAGAAATATTTTGTATATCAAGAGACAGCCATTGTTGACAACATGGAATTTAATACACTCCAGGACACTTTAGATGCTCTTTCACAGATCCCAGTATTAGATAATCTCCTGGAATAATTACGAATAATGTTAATTATGCAGCTGACACCAGGCAAATAACTCGTAATTTAATTTATAAACAACAAACTATCTTTGCATATGTATATATTTATATATAAGATAGGGGGTATGTTATTTATAAATAAGGGAAACCTTGGGAGAAACTTAACATGAATATAATAGAAGAAAACAAAAAGGCAAAAAAATTATTCCAGGCTAGAAAAGTAGCAATTACTTTTAACATGGTGCAAGTTATGTACGCCTGGACATTCAAAGAGAGAATGCCAAAAGATTTGGATTTTGTAGATGCTTATAGAAAAGTTTTAAATCGCTGGGATAAAGACCATGAAATGGTTGATGTATTAATAGCGAAATCAAAAAGAATTGCTGGTAGTTTTGATACATTTCAAAAAGAAATTAACAAATACAAATACAAAGAGGTAGCATAATGCAATACGAAGTATCACCAGAAAGCTATTTGTTAGACGAGAAGGCCAGTGATTATGAATCCTGGTCTTATTGGTCTGAAAAACATTTAGATCCGCAAAAGATCTGGGGCCATGGATGGTGCCATATTTATGGCAACAGAAATTGCACCTGGAAACTAAAAGACGAAAAATTGCATTTGCATACTTCCGTTATCTTGAAGCATACGCACATTGAACTTTTAACCAATGACACTCCTTATGATTCAGTGTCGTTACGAAAGGCCATTGTTGAAACATGGTTTGGATCTCTTGCACCATTCGACCAGAATGCAAACAGAAGGGATGCAAGAAATTTAGCTGCAAAAAATCGTAGAGCAAAATTAAAGGGGGTAGCATAATGGAAACATTAATATTTTTTGGCCTAATACTTATACCTATCAAATACATATTTGATGCTTATATGGCCCACAGAAGAAAGATTAGGATCTGGAGACATATTCCTATGTCTATGCGATTAAACTACGACCAACGCAATGTTAAGTAGTATTGATTGGACTTTAGTTCAGCTGCAACTAGCAGCTGGGCTGGCTCCAGTTTTCGTTATTTTGTACTTTCTATATAAATAGGAGTAGGATTGTTACTTACAAATATATATAAATATAATAATTACATTAATATTTATAGGGGGGTTTTTAATTGGGCGATTTTCTACGAGATACTTCTGATCTCATAAAACTTAGGGGAAGGGTGGTTATTTACTTGCCAAATAAAAAAGTAAAAACAAGGCAGTTAGCCGCAGATCTATTAAATTTACATAAACACAATCAAGCCAAATGCTTAGATATGTTTATAGATAAACCAACTAAAAAGCCAAAACAAAAGCCAGAACTAAGAAGGGCAGTTGCTTTATGCAATGGCCGCAATGCAGATCTTATTATTCCAGATCTTGGAACTTTATCGCAAAGCATACATTTCTTGGCTGAGGTATCTGGCCTAAAAAATAATCTTTATGCAATTACTAAACCAGCCAGGAGCAATGAAGTTTTGCTTATGCGTTTAGATATAGCAACGCTGGCCAGCATTGCAGCAAACATTAGGGAAGATGTGCGAGATAAAACAAAAAAAAGGCTCCAGGAATTAAAAGCCCAGGGTGTAATTCTAGGATCACCAGATCCCATGAAAGCATTGGCAGTAGCCCATGCGGCCAACAGAGAGATAGCAGACGATTATGCAAAGCAATTGTTGCCAGAGATCCGTGAGATCCAGGCCCTGGGTTATAAAACACTTACAGCCATAGCCAAGATGTTAAACGCCAGGGGCGTAAACACAGCTAAGGGCGGCCAGTTTTATGCAACGACAGTCAAAAACATATTAGATAGATCAAAATATTTATAGGAGAAGATTATGGATGATAGATTATTAACAAGTTTTATTAATTACCAAAGAACAATGCTGCATGAAGAATATGAGTACTCAAAATACAGCATTTATATGCTCAATGATCCATTAGAAAAATTAGTTAGTGCAACTATTTATACGCACTTTGTTGATGGCAATCCGCCATCGCAAACTGATTTAATTTATACCTTAAAAATACCACAATCTACTTTAAGAAAAATAATTAGACGATTAATTAAAATACAATTTATAAAAGAAATGCCAGGCAAAGATTCTAGGTTTAAACATTATAAGCCTACAGATTTAGCAATAGAGGGCTATAAAATATGGTTTGCCAGGCATTTAAAAACATGGTTTTTATGGTTAGATAAATGCGGTTTTGAGAATGATATATATGCTACAACCAAAGATAGAGTTGATGTTGCTTTAGGTATTTATGCTCAATATGGCCCATACGGAAAGATAGAAATTGAACAACTTAAAGACATCATAAGTGTAATGGAAAAAAATAGTGTCCAAAAATAACACTGTTTTTGAACACTAATAGTTATTGATTTTTTAGTATACGCATAATATAAATATATAAATATAAAAAAGGCATGAGTAAATTACAGCAAGATAAATTTAAATCGCACACTGGCCCAAGGCAGTGGGAAGGAACAAGAAGGGTACCAGTGGCCAGAAAATTAATCTTTTTAAGAGACACCAGGGAAAACATTTTAGACAGTGCGAGTCATGTAATAGAAATGGCCAACGAGATTAAAAAAGCAGCCAGGCAAAAAAATCCACTGTATATGTTGCAACTGCAAACTGACTACTTTATTTCTGAGTGCAACAGCTGCATCAAACAAAACGCCAACGATGATGGCGATGATTATCACTACAAAGGGCTGAAATAATGCTGGGTACCCTTTTGATATTTAGAGGAGATTTATAAACATGGACAATTTTAAACAACCAGAATTAAACATTGCTACAGTAGGCGATAGCGGCTCAATCAATTTATGTAGAGTAAATAAGACTTCGCATAATATATACATTGACAAACAGAACAGATTTCCAGACTTTTCCAACAAATCCAAAAAATCCAAAAGGACTAGATCCAAAAGTATAGCATTAAATGTAGTGGGCAAGCCTGGGAAGGTGCTATTTAAAAGCAATCTTATTGCAGCTGTAACTAATGATTATGGCCAAACCCTTTTGGAACTTATAAACAAAAAAAAACCAATTATTCTTCGTGATTCCGTGGAAGAAGTAATTTATTTAATGAGGAGATAAGAATGGGAACAGTAGGAAAAATTACAGACGATGGTTACGCTTCATGCAGTTTGCTTCCAAGAATTTGGACTAAGGATGTAACAACTTTAGATAACTGCATAAGAGCCAGGAAGGGCGAAAGTGTTAGAACCCCTGGTAACAGAATTACTGAAATGGGAAATGTTCTGGAAGAACCATGTATAAGGCGAGCAGCAGAGTTGCTTGGCCTGGAAGAATTAGAGGTAGATGTTAAACAAAGATTTACCCATGACACCTTAGAGTTACAGGCTTCATTAGATGCAAGGGCCGTGGCAAATAACTTGGTAATACAAGATGATCCAGAGTGGGGTATATACACTCCTGGAGCAACCAAGGTACTGCTCAACGGCCCAGGAGTTATCGAGAACAAAGTTACAAGGGATTATCCAGCAGCTGAGTTAGAAGAATGGCGAGGCCTAATACAAATGCAAGGCCAGATGGAAGTTATGGGATATGACTGGGGTGTTGTTAGTGTTTTATATCAATCAACAGACTTTAGGGTTTATGTATTTAAAAGAGATCCAACATTTGCAGCTGTTTTGGCTGAAAAGATTAATGACTTTGAAAGAAGGATCCAGGAAGAAGATTACTGGCCAGCTAAAGTTCCAGAGGATCTACATAAGATCTACAAAGATCCACATGGTAAAGAAGATATTAAAGATCTTGATGCAAAAGTTGAGGACACAATTAAAGAGTATGAGGCTACAAAAGAGATTATTAAGAACATGGAAGCTGCAAGGGATGAATTAAATTTATTGTTAATGACTGAAATGGCCAATCATGTAAAAGGCCAGGTAGGCGAATATGAGATCTCATTACCAACATCAACCAGAAAACCAACGCCTAAAAAAATGGTTCCAGCAAAACCTGGTGGAACATATAGGGCAAAAACAGTAAGGGTCAAAAGAAGGGCCGCACCTTTAGGGAGTTAACTTAGGAGAGTTATGCACGACCCAAATAAGATTATATTATATAAACAACAAAAGCCCCTTTTATATATTATAAAAAGGCACTATATTAATACACGGAGAGTTTAATTATGAATGAATTTGACAAATACGAAGAACAGGGCGGCAAAGTCAATTTGCGAGTATCGCCAGAACTTAGAAAAAAAATAAAACAAGTTAGCCTGGACAGGGAAGTTTCTATGCAAAGCATTGTTGAATATGTGCTACGAGTTTGCATTTATGCAATAGATTCAAGCCCAACAAAAAGCGGCAGCGTTATGTTAGATGTTGAATTAGATCTGGACGAGATCAAATGACTCAGTATAAAGACATTGTAGATGAAGCCAGAGAGTTGCTTAACAGCAAAAAAAGAGATAACAACCCTTCTATGAATAGGAATTTTGCAGATCCAGATGGTGTTTGGTTCTTGACATATCCTAACGGAAAAATTATTCAAACACACTTAGACAAACACAAAAAAGATATTGTTATTCAGGACAGTTATTTATAATGGGAATTTTTAATTTTCATACTGCTACTGGTGCTACAGCCTTTGGCGGAACTGCAACTCTAAGACTACAAGAAGAGCCAGATCTGGCAGATTTAATAAGAGAAATTAAAAGGTTGCAAATGATAGTAGAGGATCAAGAGTTGCAAATAGAAAAGCTGCAATCTACACCAGCTGGGTTTACTAAAGAACAGCTGAAATTACTAATACAAAAAATGCACCCAGATAAAAATAATGGATCTTCTGAATGTGTAGTTTTGTTTAAAAAATTATTAGATATTAAAAATGGTTAATTCAAGAAACAAGGGTGCTGCCTTTGAACGCCACATATGCAAATTTTTAAATGATTTACTTGAGGCCAGGGGCGAGGAAAGATCTGTAAAAAGAAACCTAGATCAATATCAAACCAAGGGCCTTGCAGATCTTTATTTCAAAAACTTTGCTATTGAGTGCAAACGCTATAAAGAACGCAAAGATAATTGGCCTATAACTAAATGGTGGGAACAAACAGTGGCAGCTGCTGGTGATACATATATACCAATTCTTATTTATAAATATGATCGCCAGGAAATTAAGGCCGTCATACCATTGTCATACTTACATCCAGATCTTAAAGAAAAAATGGATCCTTCCAGGATCTGTATCACCAACTTTAAACATTTCTTACAAATAGCTGAGGCAAAAATTGAAGATCGTTTTTGATGATGAATTTGAAGAATATTTATTTGGAAGATGGGCTGATTACAGAGAAAGCCTTGGCGTAGAAGATATTGAATTAGATCTATTTGAATTTGAGGATACACATAGAGAACAGATTTTAGCTTTTTATAAATTGTCATTGATAAATTTAGAAAAAAGCAAAAGGGATTACCAAACTTGGTTATCAAAATTAAACAAAAAAAGAACTTTACATTGAAAGGAGTAAAAAATGGGATTATTAGATAGTGGCGGTGGCAACAGCAGTTACCTGGTATACAAGCATGGCGATAAAAATTTCTGGTTAGGCAAAGATGATATTTGTGAATTTGATAAATTGGTTGTTGATGTTGATAGCGTTAAGACTGGCTGGGGTATATATGCAGAAGATAGGTATCAATTTGTTTGGGGTGAAAAGCCTGGTATTTTAGGGCCTAAGCCAGCTGACATAGGCGAAGAGTATTGGCGTAAAGCATTTAGCGTTGATTGCTACATTAAAGACACTGAGGAAAGTGTTTTATGGCAGTCAATGACTGTAGGCAACTGTATGGCTTTTAATGCTTTGACTGATACTTACCTGGATAGAATTGAAGAGAAAAAAGATGGCCAGGTTGGTGCATTTATATCACTCAAAGATGATAAGAAAAGGCTCAAGGTTGAGTATAAGGATGAAAAGAAAAATACTTCATGGCCGTTATTTGAGTTCCACAGTTGGATTGATAGACCAGAAGGCTTTGTTTCTGTAACAGAGGCATCCGCACAAAAAGAGGCCACAGCTGATACAAGCAGCGTTAATGAATCAGACATCCCATTTTAAATGCAGCAAGTGGACTGGGCCAGCTTGGCCACCTCTGTTGCGGTTGAAATATTAGGTGAACCAAAAACCAAAACAACTACACATTGGCGGTGGGGCAATAAAGGATCTTTAGCATTAGCAGTAGAAGGCGAAGGCAAGGGCAACTTTTATGATTTTGAACAAGATAAAAGTTTTACTTGCCATGAGTTCATTATTGAAAATGGCAGAGATCTCCAGGCCACATTAGAAGCCCATGGCTATAAAAAGTTTGATCGTGAGGGGGCTGGAATTAATATTCAACATTCTCCCCAGGAAAAGAAGGCTCCCTCGAGGTCATTTGATAAATACCAAATGCAAAAACTGGCAAATGCAGCAGATATTAAAGTGCAATACAACGACAACTTTTGGGTTATGCGATTCCCAGAAGGCCATAAGATCAAACAAAAATATGCACCCTTTAGCAAGCAAGAAGATGGCTCCTGGATTCTGGCAAGGCCAGAGGCCCCTTTGCCTATTTATTTAACCGATGGTGATACAGAAGGCCCAGTGTTGATTACAGAAGGAGAGAAAGCGATGCGAGGTGCAGAAAATTTATTCCAGGGCCAAGTCTGTTGCCATCATGGCGGTGTTAACAATTGGAAAGAAGGCAAGTCTAATTGGACACCTATTTACGGCCGCAAAGTCTTAATCTGGCCAGACAATGACGAAGCTGGCCAAACATTTGCCACAGAATTAAAGGCTTATTTAAATAGCAAAAAGTGCCAGGTAGAAATAATAAAAGTTCCTGAAGATTTTTTACCAAAAGATGATTTATGGGATGCAGCTGCAAACAACTATTTTGATTCCCAGGAATCTTTTGCAGATTACATAAAAAACAACCTAGATAGATCTGCAAGAGGATCTTTTGAACTTATGTCTATTGCTGATATGGGAGCAAACATAAAAGAGCCAGAGTGGTTAATAGATCAAATATTAGAACGCAACAGCATAGGATCTATTTTTGGATCTCCTAAATCTGGCAAGTCATTAATAAGTTTAAGCATGATGATGGCTATAGCTAATGGAACAGAATGGTTTGGACATAGTGTTAAACAAACGCCAGTTGTTTTATTTTGTGGTGAAGGCGAAAGATCTATGCATAAAAGGATATTGGCCTGGGCTAAGTTCCATGATGAATCGGTGCAAGATAATCCATTCAGAATGTCTAACAGGCCAGCCAGGATCTTAGACGATGCAGATTTTGGCCTTATTATGCAAACGCTGAAAAACACCCATGACGAATTAGGCGATATAGGCTGTGTTTGCATTGATACACTGCAAAGAAATTGGGGTGGTGGTGATGAAAACTCAAGCAGCGATATGGGTAAATTTATCCAGCGTGTAGATGAAATTAAATATGAGTTTAATGCCAATGTAGTTATTGTGCATCACTCTGGCCATGTAGGTGGTAAATCTAGGGCCAGAGGATCCTCTGTTTTGCCCTCTAGCGTTGATTTTGAATTCCAGGTAGATAGAAAAGATGGCAAAGATGATGATTCCAAAATGTATACAACGATCAAACAAACATTAAATAAAGAAGGAGCAGATTTACCGCCTATAAATTTTGAAGTAGTACCAGTACAAAATTTAAAAGGTTATGTTAACCAGGGATCTGCAACAGTAAATTTAACAGACCATATTTTTAAAGATCTTAAAAAACCACCAGGCAATTTAACCCTTTTAAATAACGCTATATATACAGAACATTCTTTAAAAATTGCAGCTGGCGAAGATCCTTATGAGGCCATGATAAGCGTTGCAGAAATTGTCATACATTTCGATGATCCTAAAAGAGACAATAAATGGGTTAGTAAAAATATTGATTTATACAAGGATAATAAACAATGTGATTGGGTGCTTGGTGAAAGAGATAGTTACTACTCTAAAAGCCTATTACCAGACCCTTTTAAAATTAAAACCCCATAAACCCCATGCAAAACCCCAAAAACCCCATTACAAATTGCATATATCTATTATTAACTCCTAAAACCCCACACTCCTTTAGGAGTGGGGTTTTGGGGTTATTAAATGAGGCTGTAGGATTATGAGCAATATTTATGAAAATAATGCTAACGCTTCGATCTCAGAAGTTAACAAAAAAGAACAATGGATTGAACGCTATTGGAACAAAAGCCGTCTTTTATCAATTGTTAGTTATGGCATGAAACTTAGATTCCAAAAAGCTGAAATGCTTTACAAAGAATCTTTATATACAACCAATTACAAAAACATAAGCAAGATGGCTGAAATGATGGTCAGAGGTTATGAAGCATTAGTAAAAAATGCTGAGGAGTTAGGTTGCAGCAAACTATCAGTAACTATGTGGCCGCATGAACACAAAAAAACCAGGTACATGATTGTTAAAAATGATGAGGAATTTTGGTTGGCTCATAACGCTTATGCAGAAGAACCAGATTGCATCGTTATATGCCTAAGTGAACTTTTTAAGATGGCCGATGATGAACTATTAAAAACTAAAAAGATGATCCAGGAGAAAACAGGACAACCTGGAAAAATTATTGACTACAAAAAGAAATGACTAAATGGCATGGCGGTAAAGGATCTGGAAAAAGAAAAAATGACGATCAAGAACAATATGCAGAAAACTGGGAAAAAATATTTAACAAGGAAAATAATATGCCAACTAAATTAAAAAAATCATCTGTGATCTTTAACAAGGCAAGCAGAAAAAAAGAAATTGAACATCATTACATAAAGACCACTGATACCAAGATCCTGGAACAAATGCTTGCAGCTGACACTACCAGGCTAAAGATTAAACAAAAGATAAGAAACGAATTAACCAGGAGAACTAAATGCAAATAGATAAAATAATAAAACAAAAGGGCCAGGAATACGGAAGGCCAGATATGTTTATGGGCCAGCTGGCCCAGGTATGGGGAGCCATGCTAGGCAAACACTTATCTAGTACACAGGTTGCGGCCATGATGATGGCCTTCAAAGCAATAAGAGGATGCAACAACCCAGGGCACAAAGATAGCTTTCTTGATGCACATGGTTATTCAAAAATTGCGATGGATATACTAAAAGATGATGATGACTTTGTGTAAAATGTTTTATAAACAACAAAAGGGTGAATATGAGTAAGACTAAAGATATAGATCCAAACAAATTAAAGAAGCAAATAGAATCTGGCAAATCATCACATGATGCAGCCTTATCTCTGGGCGTTAGTAAATCAACTGTACTAAAGAAGGCCAAGGAGTTTGGCTTATCCTTCAGTAATAAATCCTGGTGGAGATCACTATGAAGATAGATGTAAAGACAAACATTAAAGAAGTAACTAAAGGTCTATCCAGGACACAAAAGAAACAGATCCCATTTGCTACAGCTAATGCAATTAATACAACACTGTTTCAGTTAAGAAAAGAAATGGGCAAGCAAACTATTAAAAAATTAGATCGGCCAACACCATTTACACAAAAAGGTTTTATGGTTGAGAAAGCAAATAAAAAGAATTTATTTGGAATATTATTTATTAAAGATGCCGTAGCTAAATATTTAAACTTTCAGATAGAAGGTGGTGTAAGAACTAGCAATAAGAAAATTGCCATACCAACAAAGAATGCAAAATTAAATAAGTATGGAAACATACCAGGTAAAAGAACTGGCGTAGTTAAAGGCAAGAAACAAAAGATATTAACAATAAATAATATGACTGGTGTTTATGAAACACATAAAGACAGAACAGTTAAATTATTGATTGCATTTAAAGATAAGGCAGTTTACCAGGCTAAATTTCCTTTTTATAAAATTGGCCAGGGCTTTATAAATAATAAATTTAATAACAATATGACAGCTGCATTAAACAGAGCCTTAAAGAGTGCCAGATAATATGATAGGTTCTTTCCAGCAATACGCTGTGGGTAAATTCGCAC
>Ga0209535_1002002_pt1 | contig 13421 bp, 23 predicted proteins | sample LinPmetageLP28_FD_184041 | JGI IMG/M metagenome (GOLD analysis project Ga0209535, IMG submission 184041) | Marine viral communities from the Pacific Ocean - LP-28 (SPAdes) (version 2) | ecosystem: Environmental > Aquatic > Marine > Oceanic | place: Pacific Ocean | collected 2009-08-22 | reverse complement strand
TTCTAAATATATCAAAATCACTTCTATCAAAGCCTAATATTTGACCATTATTTAAATTTCTATAAACACCTTTTCCACCTTGTTCTTTACCTGTATATCTCCACATTCCACTTGAAATGGATGTAGATTGATATCTTATGTTTTTATCTAAATCAAAATTTGGGTATTTAGAAGTTGCTTCGTTTACTGATTCTTTCTTCAATCTACTTTTCTCAGCTCTACCTCTATTCTTAGATTCATCTTCGAATCCAACAATTTTTCCACCTTTGTGAGATGCATCTTTACCATCACCATTACCATAAGTACCTTTATCTCTATTGTACTTATTTAGTTCTGCTCTATACTTCTTTGCCTTAGTAGATTTACCATACTTTGCGTACTCTTTTTTGTAATCTCTCTTAGTTTCTTCCTCAACAGGTTTTGCATCGTTAAATGCCTGGTCTACATATTCATCTTCTTTGAGTTTAGTAATGTTATTAGTTTTTCTAAAAGCGTCTATTGAAAAGATTAAATCATCTTTAACCATCATTACCATTAATGCTCTACCGAATTTCTTACTATCTTTTATATGAGTAAATTCTGGTTTGTTTTTTCTTGCCCATTTATACCATAGTGCTGATAAAGTTAGGTTCATTCTTATCCCATCACCTTTGGATTTTTGAAGTTCTTTTTTGAACATCTTTCTATTTTTGTATGCGTATTTTTTAAAATCTATATACACAAACTCATTAGGAGTATCCATAGGAATAGGTCTACCTTCACTAATTCTTTCGTTAAGTGTAACTTTAATCTGTTTGTATATGTATTCTTTTAAATTCATTACCTACCTTTTATATGGAAATTTAGCATTTAAATATTCTTGTCGCTTATTGCAACCGCAATCTTCTTTACCTAATTTTTTAGCAATCTTTTCAGCAAGTATATCCAACTTTGTTGCCGAAGTTACTTTTTTGATTGTATCACCTAAACCTTTTGACTTACTCATATCCACTCTCAATTTTTAAATGTAATCCTTCACTTATTAGTTCCCTATACATATTCTTTATTAAAGTTTCATCAGCTGATTCTTTTACTTCACATTGTCCACTATTGTGTACAATATTAGCAATAGAACAAGCCTGCATATAAGGATAATTTAAATATTTTTGAATACATCTTATGACGTGTTCAAATGAGTTTACATCATCATTTACTATAAATAGTTTCATATATTAAAAACTGATTCAAATACCTTAATGGTAGTTACTAAATCGTCTAACTCACATACTTTTGCTTCGATTGGTCTTCCTGTTACATCCATAACATACACCAACCATCCTTTAACTGATTCCACTTCCGGTGAAATTTGTTTTACTAAAATTTTCATTCATATTCTCCAAATTTGTTAACATCGAATGGATATGAGCACATTTTTCATAATGTTCAATATCCGTAAAGTATTTTAATAACAGATTTAATAAATCTTCTTTCATTCTGTTATCGAACTCTTCACCCCATTTAAAATTCTTTTTACTTAGGATTCTAAACGCAGAGTTCATTACTTGTTTTTCGTAGTTCATTGGTTATAAATATGATTTTAAAATTAGTGAATTAGTTTATTCACATATTTCTGAACTTCTTCATCAATATGTTCTTTAACTAAGTGAGTTTTTATTCTAATATTAGGATACTTTGATTTAAGTTTATCTACTGCTCTTACGTTCTTAGATGAATCATCCATAAATGCAATATCAGTATATCCTTTTTTAATATGGTTTTCAATCCAATCTGATTTATCTTTTGGATTGTTACTTCCTAATGCTACAACATATGGGTCAATACCAAAATTATCTTTGAAGAACTTTTTGATTGGATATGCAAGTTTTCTTGCCGTAAGTATTGTTACTTTTTTATTTGGATTATCTAACATTCTCTGTAGAAGTTTTAGATTCTTTCCAATTACTTTTGGATTATTCAATAATTTGTTGAAATCTCTAAAATCAAATACATCAGTTGTTTTAGAGTTGTACTTTGCATATTGAGCTGGGTCTAATTTACTCTCAGAACCATCTTTGTGTTTTACATAGATAAAGGCAGTTGATTTAACAAGTGTATCATCAAAATCAAATACTCTGAGAATTCTACCACCTTCATTGATTGTAGATTCTATTACTTTAGAGTATTGTCCACTATTATTATTGTTTATATTACCACCACCATCTCTTTTAATAACACCAAGTCCAGCAGTTTTAGGATTGTTATCATGTCCACATTCGTGGCATATGTATAAATCATCACCACCATCTTCAATTTTCCAATTGTGGTCACATTCATCACATTCTATTGTATTACCTACAACAGCTTCAGTTAATCCAAATACTTTATTTATAAAATCTACTTTTCTCATTATACCCTAATATACAACTTTTATTTGAATTATCCAAATATTTTATGTTAAAGTTTGTTAAATTATCTTGTAAACAATATGTTAATTGAATAAATTATTAATCCAGATAGTAATAGTTTCATTATTGGGTCATGTTGTTCACTTACAACTTCTTTTTTTGGTTCTCTATCAGCTGTGTTTTTTGTTGAACCACATCCAAATAATAATGTACTAACTAAAAATACTGATACAACTTTCTTTTTCATAATAAACCTTTCGTTTGATATTATTTTTCTCTTATCGTTGGTGATGGGTTATATTTATCAATACATCTACCATCTAATGTTGTTGGATTTTTACATTTATTACCGAATCTATCAAAATAGATTTCTTTTATTTCTTTTTGAGGAAGTATTCTGAATTTAAGAAGAGGTTTGTTGTTGATTGTAATATCACCTTTTTCGTTCTTGCCGATTGATTTAACAACGATTCTTTTATTTTTGAACTTACCACCTAATACAGTATCACCTACTTTGATAGGTACTGTTATATTTTCTTTTAACCTTTCACTCAAATCTAACGCAATGAGTTTGTATATCTCAATTGCCTTATCCCTCTTTAAATGTAATGTAAATGTTGGTATCTGTACATCTTTACCAAACTTTAACAACATAGCACCCCATCTATGATGGCCATCTATGATGTAATTATCTTTAGATATGATTATAGGTTTCATATCAGCTGGTTTATTATATTTCTTAGATATACCTAATACTTTGGATTTGATGAGTTCTTTTTGAGAAGCTTTTAAACTTCCAACTTTACTCATACCTTTGGTTACCTTTACTTTAGATTTGGCAATAGAAAGTGCCTTACTCAAATTTTGAGTATTAACCTGTGGCATATCTTTTCTACTATATAAAGGCATATATTATTTTCCTATACCATTGAGGTAAACTTTAATTGTTAAAAAATCTTCTACAAGACTTGTTTTCTGAAAGAGTCCAACCATCAACATTATTTATTCATCACCTTTTCAAGTGATTTAAATGTCATCGGACTATCAGAATCATCAACTTCTTTAAGGGACTCTATGACCCTTCCTATCTCTTGTTTTACTATTTCTCTAACTTTTTGTTTACTTCCTTCAGTTATGGTTTTACTACCATATTTGTTTTCAAGAAGATTCATAAGTTTTTCTATTCTATCCATTATAATCCTCTTTGATTAAAATTAGCTACTTGAACTAATTTATTTCTTCTTTGTTGTTCTAGTTTGAATTGACGCAATCCCTCATTCATATCCTTTTCGTATAGGGATTTGTTCTGAGGATTACGAATCCAATCTTTCCAACCATATTCTCTTATATTGTTCATACGGTTATAAATATGTAATTATTTGGAATAAAGGGTGTTTACTTACGTTTTCCTTTGTGGGAATCAATTCTATCTAAGATTTCGTTAAGTAATTCATTCTTAATAAACCCACCCATTGATGCGTTTTTAAGAGCTGATATCATTTGGAATACCATAAAGGGAGCGAGAATTGTTTCCGATAACCAAGATGTACCATCGAATCCTAATTCTATAGATAATACTGCTGTTAGGATTAATTCCCAAGCGAATATGTTTTTAAGAACTCTGAGAGCTTTATAGGTCTTAAACCCTTCTCTTTTCATTCCTGCGATTACTCCGAAGAATCCATCCAACAGTAGAACAGAAAGTACTGCCATATATTGTTCTGAATTTCCCATTGTTAAATTCATTAGGTATGTACCAATAAATGCACATACGGATGACAGACCTAACCCTGCCATTAGGTAGCTATTTTTTAGTAATATCATTTTTTCTTCCGCTATGTTTAACATTATATAAAGTTTATGTGGTTATTTTTTTGCGAACTTTTCTATTCCTGCGATACCGAAACATCCTAATGTAATCCATACGAATGAATTATATATGAACTCATTGATTACTAAATCTTTTCCGAAGTATCCTGTTGTTAGGTCTACAATTGCGAATATTGTCATTACTGCGAATGACATAAAACCTATTACGTTTTTTTCATTGATGTCGTTATCATCTTTAAATATATTACCGAATGCCATAATTTTTCTCCAAATCCATTTCATATCCGTAACTCCTTTGTTTAATTATACATATAGTAGATATTAAAATCCACTCATTATTATTTCATCTATTTTTTCCTGCACTTCTTCTTTAGTTGCAGCCATATGAAAACTGATATCTGCTTGATATCTTTTCTTTTCCTCATCGTACTGAAGGATTAGTATTGTTGGTACTACTACGATTTTCCACTTCTGTTGTAGTTTAGGTTTTTTAGCTATATCAATGAATTCTATTTCAACTTCTTCTAATTCTTCAATCCACTCTACATCATTAGTACTATTCCACCCTGCATTAAAATGATATACTACAACTTGTGCACCTACAAGGTTAGTTAGTAGTAGAAACATTGATACAAATAAAAACTTTTTCATAGTTATCCCTTATCTAAGTTTATCTATTTTTTCTTCTAATCGTTTGAAATCTTCTTTCAACTCTTTAACATCTTCTTGAGTAGTCATAATTGTTTGTCTAATCAATTGGTCTTTCATATCGTATTCCATTCTTGTAACATCTGGTGGTGGTGCTACTGGAAGTTCTTTTGCTTCTTCTATATCTGCCTGTAATGCGAACCACATACCAACAATAGTAGCTATTGCAAATGCAATACCACCTAATGTTTGTAAACTAATTTGGATTTTTGATTCTTCGCTTATTTCTTTTGCCATCTTCTGTACCCTTATAATATAATAAAGTTTATTCCCATTGAGAAATCATACCAACTACGATTCCAATACTTATGGTACTTTCCTTCTGTAAATATTCCTAATGATTTTGTGAACCTATATCCAAATATTAAACCACCTGAATAATCTACCCAATTTCCACCATTGTATTTATGATAACTATATTCATCCGTACTTTTTATATGATACGGCATCACATTCGCCCAAGAATGTAACCAAAATTCTTTAGTATATTTGTAATAATCAAAACCCATCACTAATGAATACTCAAATTGTTGTGGAAGTAATGCTTTTTCTCTATCTACATAATCTGATAAGATTTGTGGAATCACAACTTGTTCCCATATATCTGTTGAATTTGCTACTACGTTACCATTTGGATTTAGATATTGGATATTATCTACATCACTAAAATCTACACCATATCCCATCTCTTCAATTGCTAAGTTAGTAAAGTGTATATCACCTGTTTGTAATATCCATTCTGCTAATGGGTCGAATCCATAAGGTTGTGATAATCTTTGAGCCGCTCCAATGTTTACTGAGAACTTTCTATTGAATTTGTATCTATATCTTTGAGATGCTTCAAAGTAATTGATATCTGCAAATTGGTCTGCTAAGTACTCTACTTTTAAAACATACTTATCAGCAATATATCTTAGGAAGTGGTCTTGACTAAGGAATGTTTTACCTTGTTGCCTTCTATAATCTAATTCAAATAGGTATTCAAACCCTTTTGATTTACTACCTATCGTTGCTGCATCTGAGAATGAATTCTCTGTACCATTTTTGAATCTATTCTGAATATTAGGTTCATATCCAAATCTTTGAATCTTTCTTACACCAAATACTGCTGAATAATCATATGGGGTTTTTGTTTTAGTTGTTGTTAATCCATCTGTAACCGAATAGTTTGTTACATCTGATATTGAATTGTTACCATTGTATGCTGCATAGAATGTAGAATACTTAAATTCTTTCTTCAGAGTTTTCATAAACTTAGAAGGAACTTTCTTAACTTTAACTTCTTCCTTTTTTGTTGTAGGAAGTGTTACAGTCGTTTGGCTGTACATAACCAATGGTAACATACATAATATTAATAATATGTTTCTCATTTTTTTAATCCTCTTTCACTATTTTCTTATTATAAATGTTTCCATCATAATTTACCTGAAGTATATAGATTCCAATTGGTAGATTTCTCATATCAACTTCTGCTCTTTTTTGGTTTTCACCACTTCTTAATTTTCTTCCAGATAAATCAAATAAATCAAATTTAACATTGTTCAAAGATGTTGTTACGTTAAGAACATCTTTTGTTGGATTAGGATAAACTGCTATCTTACTACCAGCTAATTCACTAATATCTAATGGATACCCATCATAACAATATTGATATAAATCTTGACAATCTGAATCCCATTCAGTATCACAACAATAACTATCTACATCGATTACCCATGCGTAGCAAGGGTTGTTTAACCAATATGGTTCACCTGGTCCACCAACACAACCTGCATCGTATAAACAAGCAGTTGAATCAGATACGTTTGCGTTCGGGTCGTAGTTGTAAGCTGATACATCAGTACAACCAACTACTGAAGTTATACAACTTCCGTTATCAACATTTGCATTCGGGTCGTAGTTTACTGAAGTTGAATCAGTACATCCATAAACGATTGGAATACAAGGATTAGATAAATCAGTTTCCGATACTTGGTTTACATTTGCAGTTGGGTCATAGTTAAACGAATTAACATCCATACAACCATAAACAAATGGTACACAACTTCCGTTATCTACATTTGCGTTCGGGTCGTAATTATATTGAGTTGAATCCATACACCCATATACAATCGGAATACAAGGATTTGTGAAATCCGTTGCTGATGTTTGATTTGTGTTTGCTAATGGGTCATAATTTAATGAGTTAACATCCATACACCCATAAATAAATGGTACACAACTTCCATCATCAGTATTTGCTAATGGGTCGAAGTTAAATTGAGTTGAATCCATACATCCGTAAATACGAGCAATACAACTACCATCATCGGTATTTGCTGTTGAATCGTAATTTAAAGATGTTGGGTCGGTACAACCATATATAAAAGGAATACAACTATTATCATCCGTATTTGCGTTAGGATTGTAATTGTATTGTGTATCATCAGTACACCCATAAATAAATGGAATACAAGCTCCTGGTGTATTTGCGTTAGGGTCGTAATTGTATGAAGTAGAATCCATACAACCTACTACTACAGGAACACAACTTCCATCATCTACGTTTGCGTTTGGATTGTAATTAAATGCTAAAGGATTCATACACCCTTCTACTATTGCTATACAACTTCCATCATCTGTATTTACATCCACCATCGGGTCTCCAATTGGTTGAATGTAATTAAGTGAAGTTGAATCTAAACATCCTAAAATTACAGGAATACATACATCACCAAAGAATGGTTGTGCAGTTGGATTCTGTATTATAGGGTATTGTAGTGGTCCTGCTGTAAAATAAGGTACATCTACAATAGTATCACCAGTCGGACCTGTTAAAGTATATCCTACTTGATTGATTGTATTTGATGATTGTTGAGTTGTAAATAAATAAAGTTCGATTGGTTCAAAAATATTTAATTGAACATTGTTGAATACGATTGAGTTACCATCATTTGGGCCCATCTTATATTGTGGTGATAAATTATTACCTTGTTTAATACCTAACCAAGTTCCACTCCATCCATTTCCAGCTCCATCATTAAGTGTTAATGTGTAATCACCCTGCATTATTTCTGTTTGATTAGCGTTTACATCATAGTTAAACGCCGTTGGGTCTGTACAACCTAATACTCTTGGTGGTCCACAACTTCCATCATCAACTGTTGCAGATGAATCATATGTTGTAGAAAATGGATTCATACAACCTAATATATCATTTGTTCCACCACCTGTACAAATATCTCCACTATTAAATTGGTCTGATTGGAAAGAGTATCCAAAATCTGCAGAACCTACTGAATCTACTAAATCAAATAGTTCTACTCCATCACAATTAAACAATTCAAGGTTTCCATCTACTGAACCACCTGATGATGTACCACCATAACCATCACCATATGAATCTGCTAATGTTATATCTACTAATACATTTGTATCTACACAAATAAATATTTCAATTGGAATACCTGCAGGTGCATTTGATTGGTTATAAGTTCCTTGTGGAGCGTAAAATATAGTTCCGTTTGGGTCACCAACTACAATTTCATTTTCATTTGGCCAGTTATCAGGAGTATATACTAATTTTAAATATGTTTGAGTTGAATCACATCCAGTTGGGCCACTTGATACACAAGTTCCATCATCTATTGTTGCCCAAGGGTTATATAAATTTGATGTAGGGTCTGTACAACCTAAAACATCTCCACAATCATAACAGCTTTCCCAACAATATATTGGTAGTGTTATTGGTTGGTTTTGTACATCTAAAATTCTATTTGTAAATCCTGCACCATCTAATACAAAACAACTTGCGTATGGGTCATTCTGTACGTTTGTTGGTAATTCTTGCACTGCCCAATTATCCAACATAAACTTCCAAGGGGTTACTCCATTTAGAATTGGTATTGTAGTTTCCCAAATACCATCACCATCTGAATCCTGTAATGGGTGTTGGTCTGTCCAACCATTAAAAGGTCCTGCTACATAAGGTGTTGTAAACGAACCATTATATTGGTTCATATTTAAACTAAAATCTACGTTATATAAACAACTTCCATCATCTATAGTAGCTAAGGAATCATAATTTACTGAGTTTGGGTCTGTACACCCAGAAACTGGTGGTGGGCATGGTAATAAGTTAACTGTTGTATCAAATTGTGTAAATGCAAAATCAGCATCCAAATCTAATATTATACCTTGGCATGCATTTGACATTGTAATATTAGCAATAGCCTGTCCTGATTGTGTAGGACCCCAACCATCACCAAAGGAATCATATAATGAAATATCTACAGCACCTGAATCTGCAAGTATTAATGTTTGATATAATTCATTAGGAACTGATGGTGTGTAATTTACTAATGTATCACCTGCTTGTGTAAATAAAGTAAATGATTCAGATGGACCATATTGATCAAACTGAACATCTAAATTAAACCAACTATTCTGTCCATAAGTTAATGTACTACATAAGAGTAGTAATGAAAGGAAAAAATTCTTCATAGTCTTTTAGATATATTTTTATTATTTATTTAAGGAATCTAAATTTTTCTTAAAAAATTTTAGATTAAGTATTACGTTTATAATACTATTACTATAAAATAGAAAAAGCTAGCATAGGCTAGCATTTCATTAAAGAGGTTTAAACTTCTTTAGTTATATTATATAAGGTATATATTAAAGTGTATTATTCTCTTAGTTTCTTAATCCATTTTATAGATTCTTTACATAATTCATATTCTTCGGCTTCTTCACACCTAATTAAATTGGTCTCTAATGACTCTAAATAATTAGCCTTATCTACAGTTAAATCCATATCTATATTAGTAAGAATACCTACTACAACCTTATCCGCACCTGAATTTAATGCTTTAAGAACAGCAGTAACTACTTCTACTGAAACCTCATGAGCTCTTTCTCTTGCCTCTTCTTCTAAATCTTCTATATTTTCAGCATTAAAATTTATCATTAATTCCTTTTTTTATTTCATTACATACATGACACTTTTCATATTCTTCGTCATCCTTAAATACTTCTATCATGTTAGCTAGCATTGTATTTACTTGTTTTAAATTTAGCGCTTTATTCTTTATAAGACTACCTACGGCTAATATAGCATCTGATATATTTAAACTATCAAAATCATTATAGAATTTATTTGCCTGCTCTCTTGCCCATATTTCTTGATCTTCTTTCATATCTGCCATTGCATATAATTTTGCTATTTCATCCATTTCAATTCCATGATCATTAGGGTTGAACCCATCGTCAGGATTTTGATTTAACCAATCGTCTATCATATTGTTTATTTTATAGTTTATTTATTTAAATAAATTATAACAAAAAAGATTAAGAGTTGAAAGATATACTGAAGTTAAATTATAGTTCCACTTTTAACAGTAGTGCCTTCAGTAATTAAAGAACCTTCAGTAATAGTTACATTATCCTCAATAGTTACATTATCTTCAATGATACAATTTATATCAATGATAGTACCTGCACCGATATAAACCTGATTTCCTATTTTAGTAGTTGGTCTTATTAATGAACCAGGACCAACAATTAAACCTTTACCTACTGTTACACCAATTAAATCATCTAAACCTTTAAATAAAGTTACATAATCTTCATTTTGTAAATATGATGATGAGATTTTCTCTCTATCAGATCCAGACTCTACAGCAATAATCCATGGGTTATCACCTGGGGCAAGATCATAATCAGATTCATCAAATGATTTCCATTGCCCTGCTTCTAATAAAGAAGTTATTTTAATAGACCACTCATCTTTACCAAATATATTTAATGTTGCTGTCATGTTTGCTTGTTATTTGTTTATATATCTTATCTATCCTAAACTTATACCCATAATTTACGTATGGCTGTGGGGTGCCAATAAATAGTAGCATTAGGATTCCAATAATAACCTTCTCTGCCATCTGTATTTTGTTCTTTTTGAGTTGGAGGGTTTTTGATATCTAATTTTTCGGTTGTGATATCAAACCACTGAAGAAGAGGTATATACTTAGGGTGTATTTCTACTTTTGTAGGATCTTCAGTTTTATTAAACCAAGAATAGATTCCACCTGGATTTATTAATCTTTGTATATTCATATGAAATGCTATATCTTCTTCATCCCACGTATCAAAATAAACTCCATCAAACATTCTACCTTCCCTATCTAATTTAGGCATTATTTCTTGCCATGTACCAAAGATACATTCTACATTAGGTTTATTCATCCAACCATCATCTATCATTTTTTGCCAAACATCTTTATGACATTCAATAATAGTATGGTGATCTATATCATAAGTTTGTATAGCATCATCAACATAACCCATACCAAAACCTACATTTAAAATCTTTCCTCCTTTTTGGCATATTGTTTTTGCCTGTGATTCCATTAGAGGTTTTTCCCATTCCATCATAATGGCTCTACCATTATCATCTCTTAATGTTTTATCATCAAAAGTTAATTCTCTATTCTGATATCCAATCTTATCATTGAGTGTAGGGTTTGCTTGATTTAGCTTACTCATATTCTAATTTATTATTATATAAAAAAGATATGTTTAGTTTAAAGTTTATCCGTAAAATTTAAGAAGTGCTATAGCTATTCCAACTAATCCTTGAACTACTAAGAAAATAGTGATAGCTTGAGTTTTAAATACTTTAAGATCATTAACATCTTGTAAAGTATTTTGTAGTTGTGAAGGTGATGCAACTTCATCCACGGCTTGTTTCCATTTCCAAAGTTCTTTAGCAAAATCTTCTTTAACTTTAAGTTCTGCTATTTGTTGCTTAAGATCTTGAATCTCTACATTAAGATTTGTTATACCGTCATTAAGCCTTTCTAATTCTGCAATTACAAGTTTAGAATATTCATTCCAACCATTCTGTTCTCCGTTAGCCATCTTTAAGGATTTGTTTGATCTTCTTTATTTTAGTTGCATCATTCTTAATTCTTTTATCTTCTAAGACTGATTTAATACATTGAAGATGGTTTTTAATATTAACATCACGATCAGTTAAATTATTAACTAATTCTTTTAAATCCTTTATACACGAAGGCTTTGACGTTAATGAGTCCATCTCTAATTTATTTTATTTTTTATTTATCTTTGTTACATTAACAGGTTTAGGTTCTTGTTGTGTTTTATTCCATATTTCTTTACTAACCTGAACAACTCTTTCAACTAGTCCAGTTTTTGCATTAACTACTTTCTTTTTATTTCCACCACAATTACATCCCATAACATTACCATTTATTTTTTGGGCAACTTTCAGTTGACCATTTAGCTTTTTTAGTTAAATAACAACCACATAAACAACATTTATTACCGCATTTATCTGAACATACTTCACATATTGAAATCCTGTTATTATATTTATCAGTTGTTACTTGATCTCCTATTAAAATATATTTAACAAGTGCATATAAAAATCTAAATATCCTAATCATTATTACTTTCTATTACCTCTTCATATTAGCCTGATAATTGAAGTTCAGATAAGATGCACCACCATTATTTGTAACACTAAGTGAAATTACTATAAAATCACATGAATCTAGCGCTAGATCTGCAACTGTTAAAGAAATACAATCAGCTTTAGCAGCTTTAGCATTTATACTCCAACTTTGATCGTATGCCCATGATCGACTATTTGTACCAGTACCTTCATAGCAAGTATAACCTACTACATTCATACTTCCACTAGCTGTACCACTAAGAGATGGTGCTGCTATCGTTGCACATACTTCTAATGTATCGTCATCTAATCCAGGATTAGGTAGTTTTATTCCAAACCTAGCTAACTGGGATGCAGACATATTAGCAGTAGAAGAAAATCCACTTGCTATCCATGTATCAGAAGACCAACCTTCAGTTGCGTTTGCTGTACTTGGATCGGATCCTCCATAATATGTTCTTCCAGCAGCAGGATCACTCCAACCTGTTGTATTTGTTACAATTGTTTGAAAAACGGTTCCTCCAGTACCGGCTGGTCCTTGTGGTCCTTGTGGTCCAGTTGGTCCTTGTGGTCCAGCTACATTAGAACCTGGTCCTTGTGGTCCTTGTGGTCCTGCTGTATTAGAACCTGGTCCTTGAGGTCCTTGTGGTCCTGCTACATTAGAACCTGGTCCTTGTGGTCCTTGTGGTCCTGCAACGTTTGAACCTGGTCCTTGTGGTCCTTGTGGTCCTGCAGTATTAGAACCTGGTCCTTGTGGTCCTTGTGGTCCTGCAGTATTTGAACCTGGTCCTTGCGGTCCTTGTGGTCCTGCAACGTTTGAACCTGGTCCCGTTGGTCCTTGAGGTCCTTGAGGTCCTGCAACGTTAGAGCCTGGTCCAGTTGGTCCTTGTGGCCCCTGTGGTCCTGCTGTGTTAGAGCCTGGTCCCTGTGGTCCAGTTGGTCCTTGCGGTCCTTGAGGTCCTGCAACGTTAGAGCCTGGTCCAGTTGGTCCTTGTGGCCCCTGTGGTCCTGCTGTGTTAGAGCCTGGTCCCTGTGGTCCAGTTGGT
>Ga0209535_1002001_pt1 | contig 13422 bp, 13 predicted proteins | sample LinPmetageLP28_FD_184041 | JGI IMG/M metagenome (GOLD analysis project Ga0209535, IMG submission 184041) | Marine viral communities from the Pacific Ocean - LP-28 (SPAdes) (version 2) | ecosystem: Environmental > Aquatic > Marine > Oceanic | place: Pacific Ocean | collected 2009-08-22 | reverse complement strand
AACACTTGATAAATCACATAGATTGTGCTAATATACTAGCATAATGATTGATCTATTGAGTTATATTCCGCAGAAGAGGAAACACACAAGTTCTGGTTGGGTATCCTTCAATGCACCATGTTGTGTGCATCAAGGTGAGTCTCAGGACAAACGTTTGCGTGGTGGGATTAAACAGGCAGAAGATGATTGGAGCTATCATTGTTTTAACTGTGGCTTCACTGCAAGTTTTACTGCAGGACGTAGTGTTGGTTATAAAGCACGTAAGTTGTTGGAATGGATTGGTGTTGATTCAACTGATATAGAAAGACTTAACTTAGAAAGTTTAAAACGTAAAAGTTTGTTAGACTTAACTGCAGAACGTAATACTATCAAACAAAAACAAATTGACTTTGAAGAAACAGAAATACCCGAAGGTGTTGAGCGTATAGATCCAAATAACAAACTACACTTTCACTATGTAGACTACTTAAAAGCACGTGGTATAGTGTTTGGCTATCCTTTCCTAGTAGATAAAAAACGTGGTCCAAGAGACAGAATTGTTGTGCCATACACATATAAGAATAGGATAGTAGGACATACTTCACGTTACTTGGACAGTCGGACACCAAAGTTTATAAACAGTCAGCAACCTGGTTATGTGTTTGGTTATGATTTGCAAAAGTCAGACTGGACCAGTGCTATAGTTGTTGAAGGTATATTTGATGCACTAAGTATATCTGGTTTAGCATGTATGCATGAAACCATAAGCAAGGACCAGGCACAGTTGCTAAAGCAGTTGCAACGTAGAATTATAGTAGTTCCTGATCAGGACAGAGCAGGATTAAGTATAATAGATGCCGCAGTAGAACACAAGTTTGAAGTAAGTATACCAGAGTGGCCCGAAGATGTTAAAGATGTAAATGATGCAGTGGTGCGATTTGGTGTAGCAGAAACACTACGACAGATACATCAGTGTGCAGAACGTAGTAAGATAAAAATTGAAATGGCACGTAAACGCCTAGTGAGGATAGTATGATAGAATATACATATGACGTACAGAAATTGTTCTTAGAAATGATGATGCATGATGCACAAAGTTTCCTAAGAGTGCAAAATATTTTTAATGAAGAAAACTTTGACAGAGACTTGCGAGAAACTGCAAAGTTTATCTATGATCATGCAAATGAACACAAAACACTTCCTGACAGAGCACAAATTAAAGCAGTTACAAACGTTGAACTGTTGGAGATTCCAGACTTAAACAGTGGACACACTGATTGGTTTTTAGAAACGTTTGAAGCATTTACTAGACGTGTTGAATTGGAACGTGCAATACTTAAAAGTGCAGACTTACTTGAGAAAGGTGAGTATTCTCCAGTTGAAAAACTTATAAAAGATGCAGTGCAAATAAGTTTGACAAAGGACTTGGGTACAGATTATTTTGAGGATCCTCGTGCAAGACTTGCGGCACTAAAAGATAACAACGGACAGAATTCAACTGGATGGCCCAAGCTAGACAAACTGCTATATGGTGGATTCAACAGAGGCGAGCTACAAATATTTGCAGGTGGGTCAGGATCAGGTAAAAGTTTGTTTATGCAAAACTTAGCAGTGAACTGGATGGAAGCAGGACTAAGCGGTGTGTATGTTACACTTGAATTAAGTGAAGGATTGACTGCTATGCGTGTTGATAGTATGTTAACAAATACTCCTAGCAAACAGTTATTCAAAGACATTGAAACTGTTGAAATGAAAGTCAAGATGATGGGCAAGAAAGCAGGTGGCTTGCAAATAAAGTACATGCCTGCACAAAGCACAGTGAACGACATAAGAGCATTTGTAAAAGAACTAAGCATAAAGCAAGGCAAAAACATAGACTTTATGTGTATTGACTATTTGGATTTGCTTATGCCAGTTAGTGCTAAAGTATCTCCAAATGATTTATTTGTTAAAGACAAGTATGTTTCAGAAGAACTGCGTAACCTAGCAAGAGAACTTAACATACTGTTTGTTACTGCTTCACAGTTGAATAGAAGTGCAGTTGAAGAAGTAGAGTTTGATCATTCGCACATAAGTGGTGGTATTAGTAAGATCAATACTGCTGACAATGTGTTTGGTATATTTACAAGCCGTGCTATGAGAGAACGTGGCAGATATCAGATACAGGCAATGAAGACTAGAAGTTCAAGTGGCGTTGGTATGAAAGTGGATTTAGAGTTTGATATTGAAAGTTTACGTATACGTGACTTGGGTGATGATGAAGAGTATCAACAGTTTAAGAAACAGAGTTCAAGTATCTATGATCAAATAAAAGCCAAGACACTTACAACAGATACTGTAAATGATGCAACTGTTGAAGACGAGCCAGGAAAAATTGTTGCTGATGTACAAAGTACAAAACTTAAACAGATGTTAGCAGGTATCAAAGCAAAAGGTTAAGCATATTGATCGATCGGCATTGCTTTAACGTTCTTGCGTTTTACTTTTAGATAGTTACTGTTGTCTTTGGTCCACATTTGTCCTTCACCTACTACTACACTATCGCGTGCATATTTTACAGGCCGATCAACCACAAGATCCACATAGCGACCCTCGCCTACACCTAGTGTTATAAAGTGTATATAGTTTTTACTATCGCTTTTGAACACTCTACTATTAGCAATTATACCTGCAAACTGAAACTTGTCTAAGAATAAGTTCTGCAATCCCATGTTTGGCAAAAAGCCAGGACTGTTCCATGCACCATGTTGTTTAAAACTTTCAATCGGATCTTCTGTAATCCAATTGTCAAAGCCTAGGTCACGTAGATCCCATCCAGCACGTTTTGCTTCGTTGCGATATACCCAACGTGCATACGATCCTTGACAGTGTTTTAAACAAGCACGCCAGAACTCTTTTGGATTGTACACCTTGTGATATGCCAGTGCCCATATAAGTCTACCCAAGTTAACTGCGTGTGCCCTACACAAGCCAAATCCACTTAGTGATTGCATTTGTTCATAGATGTCATGCTTGTCTGGATGATCACCTAATCGTGCCATAAACTGCATCATCTTCTCTTCATTCTTTTTTGCAAATGCACGTCTGTACATGTCTGCTTCATATGGATTGATACCAATCAATTTCATTATTTTATGTATAGCATCATCTTCATATACTATTGCATTCTTTTGTATGCCTTTTTCACTCCAGTCTCGAAACCAACTGGCCTTGCGTCTGCCTTCCATAGCAACAGGACGTACCAAAGCACTTGCAAATACACAGTCCTCAACTCCTGTTGGTTGCAATGCACGGAACAGTCTTTTCATAGTTGGCGACTCGCCTTGTGTTACGCCAAGTACATCACCTCTACACAACAAATCAGCAACACGTTCATCCTGCTTTGGATAAGAATCCAGTCTTGTGTAAGGATCTATTTCTAGTAACTGTGATAAACCTCTGTTGGCAAGTATGTCTACCTTTAGATGCTCCAAGTCCTCTACTTCATTTTTATCAAGCAGTATAAGATTGTCATCACGGAATAAACTTTTTGGTAATGCTCTGTCAAACACAAGCACACCACCACAGTGTTTGCTTATACAACGTTTCTTACCCATCAGTTTGCGTTCAATGCGAGTTGCTTCTTGTTCGTCAACACCTAGTTTTGCGTAGTCAATGTCTTTTGGCAGTCTGCCCTTTGCTCCAAGGCGTTTGGCCGCTTCACGACGTGCCGACTTCTCTCTGTAAAGCACATAGTTTGATATCCTAGCACTCTGTGTTGGCCATTTGTCAAACACACGTTGCATTGCAAGTTCTTGTTTGTGATGGGGTATGTCAATATCCACATCAGGCAAGTCATCTCTGTACGGATTTAAAAATCTTGCCAGTGGTATGTTCCATTCAATTGGGTCAACGTCTGTTATGCCCATGAGATAGCACACCAAACTGCTACCAGCACTGCCTCTGGTCATGTGCGGTATGTCTTCGTTGAGATCAAGTATGAGTCTTATTTTGAGAAAGTAATCTGTAAAACGTTGCTGAAGTATAATTTCAAATTCTTCTGCTAGTCTGTTTTGATATTCTTCGCCTTCGGGAGTTGGTCTTCTAAATTGTTCTAATAATAATTGTATCTGTTCTATTTCTGTTTTCATGTTTGCCTATGTTTGCCTATGTGTGCCTAAAGATGCCTTAATAGGTATATTTACACCAGAAAGTATGCTACTATAAATATTTGCACCATGATAATAGAAGTTGAAAATTTTTTGCCAAACAGTTTAGTTGACCAGTTAGTAATCTTTGCAAAAACAAACCAAGATTGGCAACTACAAGAAATGCAGGAACATTTGCCAAGGAAAAAAATCAGTTGGTTGCTAGACAGTCCGATTGAAACTATACACAACTGGTTTGCCAATCTTCCATTGTTTGAACATTTAGATTTTATGGGTGTTACAATGTGGAAAGATGATGTTGACTTTAAAATGGGTCAACATCTTGATAATGACAGAGTGCGTGTAGCAGTGCAAGTATACTTGGACAATAGAAAATCGCCAGGAACACAATTTGGTGATCGTACAATAGAATATGGACGCAATCGAGGCTACATTATGTATAATAATCCTACAATGATACACGGTGTTCCTGATCAAACACCACATGAAGGTAGATTAAGTATCTATGCATTATATCAATGATCTTTTGTACCGGTAACCCAGATCGCAAAACTATTGCGTATGTTATTAATCCTGATAAGCATGCCAGTTTGAGCTCAGGTTATGATTTCAAAACAGAAAAGTCAATCGCAAAGTTTGCTGATGAAATTGAAGACTATACAGTATTTGTAAACAGTGCCTTTGTTGCTCCAGGTGTACAACAACGTTTACTGCACACATGCTATAGTCGATGGATGCAAAAAGATATTAAAGGACACATTGTTAATATTGGCACTACACTTGAAAATACCAATGATGACAGTGATTACAATCAAAGCAAACAAAAACTTAGAAAACAAAGTTTACAATTAAGTGATAACACAGGAATATCAGGTATAAAAACAACTTATGTTGTGCTTGGAGGTATAGGAGACGATATGTGCGATATAGAACACATTGGCTCAGCGATTAGATGGATCGTCGAACAACCGTTTCGTATTCCCATGATACAGATTGAGTCAGTAAAATGATTGCATACAAAGACATAAGAGGTGTGCATTTAGAGATATCTACTTTATGCAATGCAAATTGTCCGTGGTGTCCGAGGAATTTTTGGGGTTACGAATTTAATGGTGGGTATCCAGAACTTTATCTCACACTTGACAATGCTAAAAAAATATTTCATCCTAATTTTGTAAAACAGTTAGACATCATACGCATCAATGGTAACTATGGAGACATAGTAATGAATCCTGACGCTATAGGGATTGTAGAATATCTCCGTAATCATAATAAAAATATGGATATTAACATTTCCAGCAACGCTGGTGCTAGAAATGTAGAATGGTGGAAACAGTTTGCAAAACTGAACTGTAAGATTTATTTTGCACTTGATGGATTAGCAGATACTCATAGTTTGTATAGACAGAATACTGTATGGGCAACAGTCATTAAAAATGCAAAAGCATTTATTGACAATGGTGGTCAAGCAGTATGGCAACTGATTAAATTCAAACACAATGAGCATCAAATTGAAGAATGTCGACGATTAAGCAAACAGATGGGATTCATTGAATTCAAATTAATAGACGGAGACGGAGGTAGAGATACTGCTCCTGTATTTGATAAAGATAAAAATCTCACTCACGTACTTGGCAACTACACAGGTGAAACAGATTTTGACAAACTGTTTGCAAGCAAGACACAAGATGAAGTATTACTAGAAGATGTAATTCCAGGAAAAGTTCCTAGTGAAAGTCTAACATGCGAAACAATCACAACAAAAACCATTTATATTGCTGCCAACGGTGATGTTAGTCCATGTTGTTATATGGGATTTTATCCACAAACTTACGGAAAAGGGTCATATCATCAAGCAGCCAATGGTCAACTGTTACCTTTGATATTTGAAAATAATGCCATCAAACATAGCATAGAACACTGTATACAATGGTTTTCAACTGTTGAAAAACGTTGGCAAGAAAAAACCTATGAAAAAGGACGGTTATTAATCTGTGATGATAATTGCGGATCCTGTATAAAAACATAAATACTGCAAAGGAACAAAGTCATGCAAAAAAAGACTCGAAGCATCTTTGAAGAATTAGACGGCATCTACACAGACCGCTATGCTAAGAAACAAGAGCGAGGATACATAGTAGAAAGTCGTGCAAGCAATGTAATTGCAAGTGCCGTACGTCTAATGGAACAGATTGAAGAGTTGTATGATGGTGAGCAAGCAGAGAACCTGCATCGCAAACTGTTAAATGCTATTAGACTTCGTGATCCTAGTAAATTTTCTAGATCGGTGAGACGTACAAATGACAAATAAAGCACAACTTACAGAACAACAATTACAAGAAGAATTGTTAGATGAAATTGGTGACTTTACAAAAGCCATCACTAAAAAAATTGGCCAAGGCGTTGGTGCGGTTCAAGGAGCAGGACAGAAGATCAAAGGTGTTACCAAGCGTAGTGTTGATGCATTAGGCAAGTCATTCCAACAAGGCAAACAACAAACACAAAAAGCAGTTGCTGGACAAGATTATAAAGCACCTCAACCAAAAGCACAAGCACAAGCACAAGGTCAAGCAAAACCACAAGGTCAAGGTCAAACAAAAACAAAGCCTACTGGTGTTATGGGCAACCTAGCAAAGAATATAGGAAACGTTGCATTAGATACTGCGGCCGGTAGTGGATATGATTACAAGCAAGGCGTAAATCCTAACCCTACAAAAGAAGTGCCAGCAGGAAAAAAAGACACTCAAGCACAAACACAAACACAAGCAACCAAACGTACAAAGACAGGCGGTAAAGTAGCAGGACAAACAAGTGATACTAAAAGTGCTCAATATCAAAGAGACAGACGTGCCGCAAAGAAAGGCGGCGGTAGTGCAATGAAACAAGGTATTGATCAAGCACAAATCGATGGTGCCAATCAAGGCATTGCTAACATGCAAAAACAAGCCGGAAAAACTGCAACCAAGGTGCCAGGACAAAAGGCACCAGTGGCTCAAGTTGATAAGAACAAAGATGGCAAAGATGATAAGAGTGGTAAGCCAATGGCACCAGCACCAACTGGAAAAGGACCATCTAGCGGAGCAGGCGGTGCTGCAGCACAAGTTGATAAGAACAAAGATGGCAAAGACGATAAAACTGGTAAGCCAATAAGCAAAACGGCACAAAATGTTGGCAAGAACACAGGTGTAAACACTGCAAAGATAGGCGGACAAAAGGTTGATCTAAACGATCCTAAGATGGCCAACATGCGAGCTGCAATAGACAAAGCACTAGGTAAAGGCACAACTGCATCAATTGATAAACTAGATCCACCAGGTAAAGAAAAGTTAAAGAAGGCATTAGCATGAGTATACTGATAGAAGCAAAAAGAATCGAAGCAAGGTATGCACTGCTTGAAAGTCTTGACAATAGCAATAGAAAAAGTTATATACAATGGGAAACTGTAGGAACCTATCTACGTGAGGCTGCACTAAGTCCGCAACAGATACAAGGACTATTCGGAGAAATTGAAAAAACTGCCACTGCTGGTGGTGCAAACAGAACAGGAATTGGACAAGCCAAAGACAAAGTAGATCAAGTAATAATGAAGCCTTGGAACGACCTTAAGGCTAAAATTTATAACTCTGGTCCAATGGAAGGCTTTGCAAGCAAATACGAAGAAGCAGCTGAAAAACTAAAAGCAAGTGCCGGAGGCGACGAAGGCGCAGTAATGAAAATTATTACCAAGTATAGAGCGTTTGCAGAAAAACATCCTATCATGCAAGGCTTTATATATGCCGCACTAATTGCGGCCGCTGGTGTAAGTGGTGCAGGACTTGGTGGAGCAGCCGCTTTAGGTTTGTTTAAACTTACTGATCAACTATTACAAGGTAAAGATATTAGAAGTGCGTTATACAGTGCAGGTAAAACTGGTGCATTGGCCGTAGGTGCAAGTTCATTAGGTGATCTAATTAAAGGTGGAGAAGCTGCCGCAGATGTAGCGGGCGGAGATGTCGCAGCAGATGCAGTTGGTGGTGGCACTGCTGATGCAATGGCGTTTGATGCACCTCCTGGAAGTATCGAAGATATAGTTTCTGACTTTGATGGTAAACTTAACACATCAGAAATGAATATGATTACTGACTTACCAAACCAAGATGGCATTCCACAAAATGTTCTAGATCAATACAATGCACAACTGGATAGTATGTACGGTGATTTAAATCTATCAGACTATAAGCCTGGGCAACCATTATCCAAAGAACAAATGGATGCTATTATTGACATGGATAATGCAAACAACATTCCGGATGATGTTAACGATCAATTTAATTCACAATTAGACAGTCACCTTAAAGGTGAACTAACTCCAGATACACAAACTGCACAAGATATGGATGCCGCTGGTGTAGAAACAGTAGATGCAGATAAGGTTGAAGTCCTAGACAGTCCAAAGAGAGGTGACATACAAACTGCAGAAACAAAAGATGCACTTATACAAGATGGTGATAAAATTGATCAAAGACTAAGCAAAGGTTCAGTAAAAACTTATATTGATGCTGAAAATTCTGGCGGTGGTGTTCAAGCCAAGTACACAATCACACAAAATGCCGATGGTGAGTTTGTAAAAACTTATACACGACCACTAGGTGGTGGTGGCGGCGGAGGTGTAGATGTTAATACCACTGCTGGCGGAACTGATGTTAATGTTGATGTTGACCCAGATGAAATTAGTGGCGGTTCAGGTGCTGATCGTAGTGCGACTGCACAAGGTGGAAATGTACAAAGCAACGTTGACACGAATGTTGCAGACCTAAAAGCCAAAGCAGATCTAGTTGCACCAAGCGGTACAGGACAAGGTATAACTGTACGTGGCGATATACCAATTACAGACCCTGAACTAATAGATCAATTCAATTCACAATTTCCAGGCACAGAAGCAATGTCACCTGAAGCAACTGAATGGCTTAGAACAAACGTCGATGGTGCCGCAGAGAATTTAGATGCAAAGGCAGCCGCACAGATAAAACCATCTGCAGCTCAATTAGCAAAACGTGGTAAATCAATGGCTTTCCAAAGTGGACATAGTCTAAGAACCAATGTACTAAGTGAAGATCAAGTTGCAAAGTTGTTTGTTGCAGTAGCATTAGGCAATCACAAACTTATGGAAGCACCAGGGCTATTGCAAAGAGCAAAAGCACAAATATCAAAAGGTGTCACTGCTGCCGCAGGTAAAGCAAAACAAATTGGCACTAATATAACAACAAAAATCACTGCTGACAAACTGATGAAAGCATGGACTAAGGCAGGCAAACCTACTGACAGTATACAAGTAGCACAGTTCTTAACCAACTTTGGTGTTGATGGTGCAGTATTACAACAAAGTTATCAAACTGCAGGTATGAAAATGCCTGATATTAAAAAAATTGCAACTGACGACCCAGTAATGGCATTGGCACAAAGAATAAATCAAAACCCTGGAATTAAGAAACAAGTAATAGCATACCTACAACAGGCAACATAATGTATATCAAAGAGGGTGGCAACGTCTTCAAGGATGCTGACGGTGCTATAGCAACAACAAGAATAAATCAGACAGATGTCAAGCCAACAGTACAGTGGCTTGAGCAACTTACTGGATTACCTTTAATGGACAACATGCTTGGCAGTACAGGACAAAAGCCAACATCAGGTGACTTAGATTTAGCAGTTGATCCTAAAACAATAAGCAAAGATAATCTTGTGGCAAAACTTACAAAGTGGGCAGAGTCACATGGCTTTGATCCTAAGGAATGGATACGCAAGTCAGGAGTTAGTGTACACTTTAAAGCACCTATCACTGGTAGAGAAGACAGAGGTTATATACAAACTGATTTTATGTTTGTTGAAAAGCCAGACTTTTCAAAATTTTTAATGAGAGCAGATCCTGCAAGTGAGTACAAAGGTGTAACACGTAATGTGCTTATGAATTCAATTGCTAAGGCTGCAGGATATAAATTATCACCAAACTCAGGATTGTTAAGCAGACTTGATAATAGTTTTATTACAGATCAACCAGAACAAATTGCAAAGTACATCCTTAACAAAGGTGCAACAGAAAAAGATCTGTTTAGTGTAGAAGCAATACTCGGTGCTTTGCAGAACGATCCGCAACGTGACCAAAAATTAGAGGACTTTCGTGGATATGCAGAACGTGAAGGTTTCACATTTGAAGCAATAAAAGAAGGCGGTAGTGATTGGCTTGCAAGACTGCGTGATAGGATTGTAAACCAAGGCATGGAAGTTGTTACTGACAATCGAGCACCATACAAACCTTATCTTGCAGAAGGTGCACGTATCGAACACCCAGAAGATTTGGTTTTTGATTATGGTTCTAAAGGGATTAAACAAGCACTGGATGGAATAAAACGCAGTGCCGAAGAACCTTCAAAAGTAAACACAATAAAGTGGGACGGCAAACCAGCTATAGTATTTGGTCGTGACGATTCAGGACAATTTATATTAACAGATAAAGGTGGCTTTGTTGCAACAGGATACAACGGCATGGCTACTAGTGCAAAAGATATGGCTAGAGTATTCAGCAATAGAAAAGGTGATTACACCGATCTAATTGGTGTATATCAAAAACTGTTTCCGTTGTTGCAACGTGCAGTACCACAACACTTTAAAGGATTTGTACAAGCAGACTTGCTATACAGTGCAACACCGCCTGTACAAGATAATTCATATGTGTTTACACCAAATCAAGTAACATATAGAGTAAGTGACAATACACCGCTTGGAAAGGCAATAGGAAGCAGTGATGTTGGTATTGCAGTACACACAGAGATAGACAAGCCAGGCGGAACAGTACGTCCGGTAACCACACGTGTTCTTGATAAAGTTCCAGGATTACTAGCATTAGACAGTACGATGAAAGACACTGGCAGTGCTATTGAATTGGACAAAGGTTTGGTTATAAAAATACAAGATGCATTTAATGAATATGCACCAGCAATTGATGCATTTCTTGCACCAGAAGAACTTAGACGTAGAAAGATAACCAGCACACCAAAACTTATGAAGCAATATATTAATTTTAAAGTACGTCAAGGTGGATTTACTAATATGGTAAAGGACTTTGGCCCGTGGGTTACACAAAAACAACCAACACAAGCACCAAGAATAATTGAATGGATGAACGAAAATCAAGGTGCAGTAAGTGCTTTGTTTAGCACATTTGTAAATATTGCATTGTTAAAAGATCAATTGATTAAAGCACTTGACAACCAAGATCAAGATATAAAAGCAGATATCAAAGGCGTAAGCGGACACGAAGGCTATGTTGGAGATGGTATCAAACTAGTAGACAGAGATAAGTTCAGCAGAGTAAACTTTGCCGCCAATAATCCAGGAGCGGCATAATGGGCGACGCAGAAGCAGGAATACAATTTATATACCATATGCGTGAACATATAGTAGACGTAGGCATAGCAACAGTATACTTGATTGCAGTGTACGCAATAGTACTATGGATAAAGAAGAAGTTGAGTTAATGAGTGTAACCGCAGTAGACATACAACAACTAGAACAATTTGCAGATAGAATATTTGCAAACGTTGGTATCGATGTGGAATTTACAAAGCATTTTAAAGACAGAGTAAACAGTGAACGCAATGCCAAGCCTATAGTACCAGCAGAACTTACACGTTTGTTCAAACAAGAACGCAAACGTTACGGCAAGCCTATTGCACAGATGGGTCCTGATAGCGAAGCAGTAATGCGTGACTTACAAACAGATATCAATGTGCCTTTTGCACTAGTACTAGACAAAGAAAACGATGAGCTTGATCTAATTGCAAAAACTGTAATGCGTAAAAAAGATTTCAGTACACCAAACAGAGTATTTGCAGTCGAAGCCTCGCCTTTTAGGATTGGCACACGTTATGAAATGCCTCGCAAAAGTGTACGTCCTGTGCCAGTTGTAAAAGAAGGTGCAACTAAAAAGCATCCTAAAGAGCCTGGTGCATACTTGATGACACACAATGGTCTCGAATACAAAATTTCTCGTCATTTAGATGATAATGACATCCACAGAGGCGAATGGGATATATTTGTAAAAGGTGTAAGTGCATTTACAGGCGACAAATGGGAATGGGTTGACACTGTAAGTCAAAGATGGAATGCTATTGCACGTGTGAAAGGACTACAGGAAAGCAAAGAAAAAGAGAAAATTGCTTTTGACTGGTTAAGTGAAAGTCGTGCATACAGAACACCAAGACAACTTAACGGATTGAAACAAAGTCAACTAGGTGAGCAGTTGTTTGAACAACTGTTGGCGTTGCAAATATTTGCAAACAGTGATCCAGCCTATGCTGCCAGAGTAAGTGAAAACATTATGAAGTTGCAAAACTGGCCTGGTTTTAGAACCAGTCAGCCAGACTTGTATAACATTATAGCAATGATAATGAAACCAGAAAAGTTCAAAGATAGAATTGCACAAGATGTAAAAATTACCATTCCAGAATTGCGTTTGAAACGTAACCTAAGAGCAATAGCAAAACGTGACTTTCAAAACAGTGATTACAGTTATATGATGTTGATGTTACAACGTAACATGGTAGACTTTTTACCAGCACCGTTAATACAGATGCGTAGACAAATTTCTATTTGGGATAGAATTGTACCAAGAGACAAGAATGTTATACGTGACAGACTTATGCTACAGATGCGTAAATCAGGCTTGCAGAACGAATTTTACGAATTTTTACGTCGAACAAAAACCTTTCAACGACGCTAATCCTAGGGTCAAAAACTAACAATCTCTGCTAAATAAAAGTAGGAACCGAAAGATCGATTCCACCATTAGATATAGGAGATTAAAATGGCATTTTTCACAAGAACCCACGGTAACGCTCAAGAAGTATTCCACATTGATACTAATAACGGAAGTTTATCCGGTGCATTAGCAACATCAGCAGCAGTTAACGTAACTGGTCCAAAACTAGACTATTTCAAAATTATTGTTGAGAACGCATCAAACGCCGCTCAAGACTTACAAGCACAAGTTGGAACAGGTTTAGCAGTAGAAGCAATTTTACAAAACATTCAACAAATTGCTGGTGTATACATATACCAAGTTGAAGATGATTCAACTGGTCAAATTTCAGTTGCAACTTACCCAACTGGAGCATACACAACAGCCACATTACAAGCATCAGTTAGAACACTAACAGCTGCTGGTTCAGGAAGCATTGACTGTTCAGGTTCAGACGTTACTTCAGGTAACTTCAAGTTAGCATAATTTTAGTTAACTATTAAAATTTAAACCCTAGTT
>Ga0209535_1002000_pt1 | contig 13422 bp, 16 predicted proteins | sample LinPmetageLP28_FD_184041 | JGI IMG/M metagenome (GOLD analysis project Ga0209535, IMG submission 184041) | Marine viral communities from the Pacific Ocean - LP-28 (SPAdes) (version 2) | ecosystem: Environmental > Aquatic > Marine > Oceanic | place: Pacific Ocean | collected 2009-08-22 | reverse complement strand
AAAGGAATTAACCAAAGTATGATTTTCATGAATATACGCAATACCTGCGGTGGTAAGGTAATCTTTTGCGTTCATTCCTCTGATCATTCGATGTTGGAATTCTTGCGCTAGAAAGAAAAACATAACCGCTGTGGCGTCGTAATAATTGTAGCTCTCACGCTTCTCATCCAAGATCTTGATTACAATGCTTTTCCAATCATATTGCTCTTCCTCCGGGAAATTTTCATAATCAAAACCTACTAATTTGAACACTGGGAACATTACCGCGTCCCATTTGGCTCTTTTCCATGCGCTTTCATAAAGACCTTTAACCATTCAAAATCCAGTAATCTAATTAACAAGCGATACATTAACCTACGAAACGAAATTGTTTTGTACAATTTTAACTTCTCTGGGTCGGAGAGTGAAGCCTAGTATTTTGCGGGTACCCCCGGGGTGGGGTTGATGTGCAGAAATTTAACCACTACCCCTCCAGATTCGGCATTGTTATCGCTCTTTTTGTCACAATCCTGTCACATCCTGTCACAATTTTTCTACCAGATTGGCTTGACTTAAAAAGACTGATCAAACAGACTACACCCGTAAGGGATTGATATCTATATATCTATTTACTGTATTTTTGGAGGCGGGTAGGAGAATCGAACTCCTGTACACGGATTTGCAATCCGCTGCGTCACCCGCGCTAAAGCGCGTAAAAACAGATACTTAGATAAATTCAACCCCTTGCAGTCACAAGACTGTCACAAGGGAGACGTGAAATGGGAAGTATCCGAAAAAGAAATGGTAAGTATCAGGCGCAAATCAGGCGAGATGGTGTGCCTGCGATAAGTAAGACATTCCATGCAAAAAGGGATGCCATCGTCTGGGTTCGTGGTCTGGAAGCACGAATTGATGCGGGTGAAGTAAATATAACTGTGCCGAAAATAGTTACCCTGCGGGATATTCTGGTACGTTATGCGAAAGAAATTACACCAAATAAGAAAGGTCGAGAGCAGGAGAGCAGGCGGATTGATCGTTTACTCAGAGATCCGATAGCTGATTTCAAACTTTCTAAGCTTAATTCGGCAGCTATCGCCACATTCAGGGATAGGCGAGTAAAAGATGGTTTAAGGGCTGCACAAATTGATATGGGTGTTATTCGGCACGCAGTCAAAATTGCTAACCAAGAATGGGATTTACGCATGGCTAAAAATCCCGTGGATGGCGTTCGAATACCAAATGGCATCAAAAGGCGTGATCGGCGATTGCTCCCAGGGGAATATAAGGCACTCAAAGAAGCAGCACTTCAATGTAGAAACCCTTTGATTTGGCCAGCCGTTGAGTTTGCGATTCAAACGGGAATGCGACGATCTGAAATACTTTCGTTGCGATGGGTAGATGTTGATCTCAACGTTAGGGTGGTGACATTACGGGATACAAAAAATGGCTCAACACGCCAGGTACCTTTAACAAAGAAAGCCACACGGGTTTTAACCGAACTAGATAAAAATTCTGATCATGTGTTCCACACAAGTGATTATGCGCTGCGTCACGGATGGGATAGACTGATCAAACGGGCAAGAATCAGTGGCCTCAGATTTCATGATTTGCGCAGAGAAGCTGTGTCCCGATTGTTTGAGAAGGGGCTGACTATTCCTGAAGTTGCAAATGTCTCAGGTCACCGAGATTTTCGTATGTTGGCCCTGTATACAAAGTTAAATATTTCTGAAATATTGCTAAAGCTCTGAATTCAATAGAAAAATAATGACTTCATCTGGCTAAAGTTGTTTTCTGCCTGCTGTTTGCTTGTATCGTATCCATTACAAAATTTTCCTATATCGTGCATCCTGTAACGTATACGCTACATATATTCTGCAAATTTTACTACTTGTGCTGCAACTTTACTTCATCTAAGATGAAAAAATGAGTTCTGATGAGATAGCTTTAGATAGTGAAAGACTAGTCGCTTTGCGTAAACGAGATAAGGTTACGCAAAAATCAGCTGCTGAAAAGATAGGTATATCGCCCCGTTTGTATTCCGACTACGAAAATAAGAAAATAAAAACGACTGTTTCTCACTCCGTTCTTCATACCATTGCTAAGGCATTCAATGTTCCGACTTATTATCTGTGGGGTTCAATCCCAAGAGATGCGACAATATTTTGTCAGGTAACTAGACTCCACTCTAACTGGGCAAAGATACTGTCTGAGGGACTGTTTTTTGAGTTAAAAGTAATTGGAACTCCGGATAAGAGCGAATTGCGAGAACCATTATTAAAATTGATCGATACTTTTGAAGCAAAAGACACTTTTGGTGAGGACGAAAAATTATCGGTCAGTACTAGGCGAAGATTTGAGATAGATGACTGTATAAAGTTGTTATCCGGTGAGACGGAAGTTGACTGGCATGACAACGAGAAAGCTTTTTCGGGCCCTGCAAGGTTCGCCGTTGCGAAGATACCGGTTCTTAAATGTAAGAAGACTACTACGACACACCCGGAAACTGATCAAGTTGTTTCAGGAGTAAGCTACAATTGGAAAACCATGCTTCTTGCTTGTATTGATTTTGATTATACCGATTTCGAGGATAACCCATATTCCTATGACTATGTCAGAGGGCACAAGTGGCGATTGCCAAGTTTCCACGCAGAAGGTGCCGACATTCATGTGGATCCGATGGAAGTCGATGACCTGTTTACAGAAGAGTGCAAGGCTTTAGGTAAACGCCGGGAAATACATTATGAGGATTTTGAAGAAACTGTAGAGTTTTTCCCCGAGGGTGTAGTCTCAGGCTCTCCTGATGTTGGGCAGCTGGAAGCAAGTATAGATGCTGAAGAACCCGATGAAAAAATTAAAGAACAAGAAGAAACAAAGAATAAAAAGAAAAAGGACGGTAATATGTAATTACCGCCCCTTAACACCTACGCACCAAGAGGTACCCAGGCCGTTACAATCCATATTGTATCTCAGAAGGTGAAATTGATCAAGTCGCTGTGCGTGTGACTTGGTTTCGGATGTAACCAGAGAGGTTAAATAATGAAAACTTTAATAATACCACCGAAAGCTGCAAGAGATCTTTGTCCAAAAGCAGAAATTGCAGCCAAGAAAGCGAATGCAGCGGGATCACAAGTAGGGTTCCGTTGCGATACTTTGGATTTTTTCCCAAAAATACCATTTGACCATGAAGATGGTTTTAATTTTCACGCTTCGGATATGGATTTTTCTCCCGGCGAACTTGCTAAATTTAAGAATGATGCTTGGTTTAGCTATAAGGAGGCGGAGAGAAGAGGTCTATCAGTCGTAATAGAATGCAAATCAAGATCTATTATGCCTATGGCTTCAGATTTCTTTGAGGAATCCAGTGTAATCGAACACGTTCCGGAAGCTGCGAACGACAATTAATTCAATTTTTTGGACTACTTAAGGGCACTTTTTAGTGCCCTCTTTAAGTTATGGGAATTTAAGAAATGACAAAAGCACAAAAGAAGACTTCCTTGACAGAGGAAGCACAAGAATTCGCAACTAGATTGCGTTCAGATTTTGATGAAAAAGGACTTAGTGAGATCATCCTGAAAGGTTTGAGCGCATCAGAAACTACACGAAGGCGCAGTTTCAATACTGCGGAGAAAATAACTGCATACGTGCTTGCTGGCGGTCGTTGTCAGGTTTGTAATGCGGTGCTGGATGAAACTTGGGAGCTAGACCATATTCATCCATTTTCCAAAGGTGGTGAAACCGCAATTTTTAATGCTCAAGCGCTTTGTCGCATCTGCAATAGAAGAAAGGGAGATCGCTGAGATGGCTTATCCTTTTAAACAAATCGGCGAGCAAAAACGTGAACTACTCGATTGGCAGAAAAATGGTTTTTTACCAGTTTATATAGAAAAGATGCAAGAAAATGAGGGCGAAGGAATTCTCCACCTTTCCGCGGCAACTAACTCAGCAAAAACCAGTGGGAGTCTGGCATGTGGCGTAGAGGGTTTCAAACAGTTTGGTATTAATTTGATAATCGTCGCAGTTCCTAGTTTGCCAATAAAATCTGGTTGGACGCAAGATGGTGCATTGCTAGGTTTAAATCTCACATCGAATGCCAGTAATAGAGCTCTGGCGCAGTGCAGGATAGATCCGCTGCTACATGGTTTTGTCGTCACCTACGCACAAGTAGCCCATGCTCCACTACTTTTTAAGCAAATTACCGAAACTAATAATGTTCTGCTAATTTGTGATGAGGTTCACAAACTCGGTAGAGATAAGGCTTGGGGGAATGCGGTTTTTGAAGCGTTCAGTGGAGCAAAAAATATAATAACTACATCCGCTACGCCGTTTAGAATGGATGGCACTTTCATACCATTTGTTAGGTATGATCGAGATGGGAAGATAATATCTGACTTCATTAGGACGCAAGGTGAGAATGTTGAAGACGGTATTTCCCGGCCATTACAGTACATTGCATTGGACGGAGATGTGTCATTTCTCAAAGATGGTATTAGGTATGATGTGACCTTCACAGACCAACTAGATGATAGTTTAGCTTCAGCCAGACTCAATGTAGCAATAGGTGCCAATACTGACTTTGCCTTAATGCTTCTAAAAAAATCATATGAGCAGGTCTTACATCACAGAAAAACTGACCAAAAAAATGCAAAATGGTTGATAAAATGTAAATCTATATCTCACTGCCATGATGTTGGTGATGTCATTAAGAAACGCTTTGGTATCAACCCGGTTATTGTAACTGAGGAGGATCCTGATCCGGCCAAAACGATATCAGATTTTGGGAAAAGCACAGATATTTGCCTGATAGGTTGTCGTATCATAGAAGAAGGCGTCAATATCAAAGCGGCGAGGGTTGGAACTTATCTTTCAAACGTAACTTCAAGACTAGTTATTGACCAAACTATGGGTCGCTGGGTCCGTAAGGAGTATTTATCTCAAACTGGCGCAAGTACCGTTTTTGGTCCGAATGAACCCAAAATAACCGGACCTATAAAGACTTTAGAAAGTATTCACTTAGTAACGCCAGAAAAAGAGGATGAAAATAAAAAGCTTGGTGATGAAAAAACGATAAGTCATCCAGTAAGTTCCTTAGTTCCAATTCAAGCTATCGATACGACGTTGACAGGGATTTATCGAGGTGAGGAAGCTTCGGCGGAAATTTTAAAAATAGCTCAATACTTTAGGCAAAACTATCCAGGTATTGCATCAGATATTCCTGAAGTAGAGCTTGGAAAGATTGCTAAAGCATTGGACCCTTCACTCATTGAAAAAGTTTCTGAGCAAGAGACAGTTGAAACCTTTGATGAACAACGAAAACGTCTTCAAAAGACAATAAATACACTTGCTAATAGATTAGCTCATCTAAAAGGCATTCCATGGAAGGGTGTCCATAAAAAATGGATCGAAATGGGAAATCCTAAGCATGAGGCGTCTACGGTGATAGATCTACAGTCAAAGCTAAATTGGATCATCCGAGAGCTTGAGCAGGCGTCGAGGCTCGGTGAGCCTTCAGAGCTGCTATTTCAACATTAATTTTTTGATCCCATGGGCGTGTCCATACAGCGCTCATGGGAACTCAGCCAATGTTTACTGGGAAAAATATGAAGAAGATGAATGATACTATTACTGACGAGTTTAATGATCCATTTGATGTTGAATTAGAAATTTACGTCAAAGGCGCAGTTGCAAAACTCCGTAGTAAAGGTTTGCCGCCCATTTCAGTGATTGAAATTATAAGCACTAACAAACCGTCAGTAGAAGAAAACCAATTGAGCTGGGAAAGCTGCGAAAAGCTTATTTTCATTGAACTTAAGCGTCAAATTTACCGCTCGCTATATGGCGATATTTGCCCATTTTAAAAGGAATAATAATGACTAAAGAATTTAAAGAAGATCAGATGTCTGAAAAGGACGTGATCAATGAATACTGTAAAAACCTGGTTGAAGCACTGCATTTTACAGAAATGCAAAATGCTGATTTTGCTAAGGTCATGTCGGTGACGATTTGGAATATTGTTGAATTTGGAATGTTTCATACCAAGGGCAGTATTCCGGTAGTAACATCAATTATTGTAGAGACCATGGCTGCTTCAGGTCTTCGTAGAGTTAATTTAAGTGAATATGCTCCAGTTAATAAAATCTCTATAAAGTCTGATTTATCCCTTGAAAATAATGCTAATCCCGCGACGGTGCTACTCCTAATCCATGCAATGGAAATATTGGAAGAATTTATTGCTAGCAGCCGCCCCAGCAACCAATTTCACTAGGTAAATTAAATGAAAAATTTTTTACTTATTTGTATATTTTTTATCAATTCAGTTGGCTGTACTCCGATACCCGATATTCCAAATCTCAGTGTCGATAGTTTACGCCAAATACCGCCTAAGCATCGAGCGATAATTGCCAAAATTGCGGCTGATCATCAAGATTTTTGTTATTTCAAGCTCGGTCGAAATTTTGCGGAGCTGGGCGACGAAGCTTTTGGAGAAGGATTTGTCGTCGGAGAAAACTCTTTAGAAACAATCCGAATATCTTATTGGCGACGAGCCAGTGTATTATACCAAAATTTCCAATGTGACGGTTCGAATGACTGGCGGGCTACTAATGGCATTAAATCTTTTATAATTGTTAATGATAAGGTTTTCGAGGCGTGGGTCGCGGGCGCACTGTTTACTAAAAAACAGGGAACCAAAACTATCGTTGTGATACCACAGGATCCCGTTCTTTGCCGAAAAGGCCGATCGCGTGAAGGCTGCTTGGTTGAGTTGCATTGGGATGGTCTAAGGTCAAAATTCGTATCGCTAAATGGACCAATGATTTTAACGCCTTACAAAAGGGCGTTCCAATGAAACTTGATTTTAAGAAACGCTCTAATCACTTGAAAGGCAGTCTGACCCGTAAAGTACTTATTATGATACTTGTGATAGTAGGCCTTTTAGTTTTGTTCGCTTAATTTTGAGACGTTTTATCTGCCGAAAGTCATATTTTTTAGAATCAAACTTTGTGCTATCGTATCCGTCTAACCGCCAAAGAGTGGTAATTTATAGAGGCAGGCATAAAATGAAACTTCAACTGAAAATCATTGTTTTTACGATGATAGCTTTTTTACCTATTTCAACTCATGCTGGAACAAACTCCGACTTACAGAGAGCTCTTGTCTTTAAGCAGCATGGTTTATACGGCAAAGCTTTTCCAATTTTTCTTAAGCTCGCGGAAATTGATTTTGTTAGGGCGCAAATGGAAATATCAGATTTGTACTTTATGGGTCATGGCATTCTGAAAAATGATGACCAAGCAGTCTACTGGGCCTGCAGAGCGGCAAAAAGTGGAGAGATAAGAGCTCTGAAATTCCGTATTAGGTTAGCACTTAAAACGACATCTGATAATTACCAACCTAGGCGGTGTGAGGAAGTAATCAAATAGCATATGTAAATAATCCTCAACCTCCCTTCGTTTGGATGAGCGCTAAGTTAAACACCTCGAAGTTATAGTATTAAGCAAAGGGTTTCATATTTTGCAGCCTTAATAACTGCAAGAGCCAGTCCCCTCGTAGTCTTTGTATCTAAGACGATGTAAGAGTGTGCTTAAGTGATGGCGAAGACTGCGCTTGCTCTGTGGATAGCGCTTGAGGTAAGAATGAGCTGGGTTCTAGTCAGCTACAAAGGGCTGTGTGTGTTTTTTCTAGAAAACAGCAGATTGTATGTGTTTGAATAGGATAAACGCTGCTCTGGATGTGTGGTATTTAAGACTTGGATAATTAAAGATGCGCTCGACGTTAAGAATTTTGATAGTTTTGTGTTTTTGGGCGACGATTTCAGTAGCACAGCAATATGTATACGATGTTGGTGGATACGATTTTAATTCAGGCAGTTTTGTTTATGGAACAATCGAAGCATATAGTGATGGTTCGGTAGATGGAGTTATTTTTGTGGATGATGAGATAGTAATAGTTAGTGGCGCTTTTGTCGATTATGGCTTAGTGCACGTTTTTGGTGATGATGGCAATTTTTATGAGTTGGAAACTGAATAGTATATTATAAAATTAGCAATATATTTAATCGCTAGATTTTAATAAATTTATTTAATTTTAATATAATTCACCAATTAGCAAAGAGCGAATCCCCACCACGAAAACTCGAAAAATCCGTCGAAATTACACACAGACGTGTTGTCACGAAAATTTCTAGTAAGCTATTGTAATATAATAATTTAAATTACTTGTAATATTGCCAAATGGACTCCCTAATTAGACTAATATACTAATTTAAATAAGAGTTGGCGTATGGCTGATGCTCCAAATATTAAGCCGGTAGTTCCTGAAAATATCCCGCCGGAACTAAAGCAGTTGAAACAATGGGTCGTCTGGAAATCATTCAAAGTCAAGGAGGATGGAAAGTTCGACAAGGTCCCAGTAGATCCAAAAGCTGGTTATCGAATTAATTGGCGAGAGCAATCTAATCATTTATCTTACACGGACGCTTATAAAGCCTATAAAGGTGGTCGTGCACATGGTATTGGCTTTGTCTTAAATGGCAAACCTGTGCAACCATCAAATACAAATGATGGTGTATATATAGTAGGCGTTGATTTAGATAACGTGATGGCCTCTCAAGGCTCTATTGATCGCGCAATATCAATCTGTAGAGGCATAAAAAGTTATCGTGAGATTTCTCCAAGCGGTAAAGGGTTGAGGATTTTTGCTTGGAGCAAATATCTTATAACTAATCGTCGCAATGCATTTGGTGAGATATACTCTGATAAGCGATTTTTAACGGTCACTGGGCAGAGCGCTAAGCACTTTATGCGAGATTCTTCGGATGAACTGGTGGCATTACAGCGTCAATGGTTTCCCGCCAAGGCATCAACACCAGCATCAAATTTCATTGAGGGTATTGCTTCACAATCATGGCCTGAAACTACTGAAAATATATCAAGGGTAGAGGAATTACTTAAACGTATTTCGGCTACAACTGATTATGATACCTGGAGAAACGTAATTTGGAGTATTGCGTCGTTAAATTGGCGTTGTGGCAAAGATTTGCTAGTGAATTGGAGCGCAACAGACTTGGAGCGGTGGTCGACGGAACAAGGGTCAGCGGAAGCAGAATTATCATTAAACTCAGTATATGATTCACATGATGCTCGTGAAAATGGGATAACCATGGGGACGCTTTTTCACTATGCTGAAGAGACCTCTTTTGCTCCTGACGCGGCAGGCCCGTCTAATATCACTTTGAATAAACCGGGCAGTGACTTCAAACTCCTGGACCGAAACGACCTAGATAAGCTTCCGCCTGCAGAATGGTTAGTCCATAGCATTCTACCAGAGAGAGGCGTCGCCACAATTTATGGGCCTTCCGGTTCGGGCAAAAGCTTCCTAGCCATTGATTTAGCTGTCTCAATTTCAAATGGTAAGAGGCACTGGTTTAAGTTGCCGCTGAAACAGAAGCCTGTTGCTTTCATCGCACTTGAGGGAGGTGCTGGGATAAAAAAGCGGATTGAGGCTTGGGAAGAGAATAATGGCTCTGATGCATTAAAGCTCCGCTATATGATCCAACAGATTAATATCTTGGATGATCATCAACTTCTATTACTGAAAGAGCGACTGACTTTGGAGTTGCAAGGTGGCGTAGTATTTATTGATACTTTAGCTCAGGCAACTGCTGGCTTTGATGAAAATTCTTCTTCCGATATGGGAAAAGCGCTCTCAGCAGCTCAGTCCATTGCTCGAGCAATAGATGGGCTCGTTATTCTTGTTCATCACACCGGAAAAGACGTACGGAAGGGTGCACGTGGTCACTCGAGTTTTAATGCAGCTATGGATGCAGCCCTTGAAGTTAACGAAGTTGATAAGAGTAGATTTTGGAAAGCGGCTAAGGTGAAAGATGGAGATAGTGGGGTTAAAGAATACTTTGATTTGAAAGTTATAGATTTAGGCCTGGATCAGTATGGTCTTACCGAAACCAGTTGCGCAATTGAAGGGAAACTCCCTTCATTTGAAATCAAACCAAAAGGAAAAAACCAAAATTTAGTCTTTAGAGCTCTTAAAGCGGCTGCAGCAGTTAAGGCTAAGATTTCCGAAAGTGATGCGCAAAAACTGGCAAAGGCTGCTCTTTCTCATATTTCAGGCAGTCACCGGTCAACTCGCGCCAAAGACGCGCTTACGGGTCTAATTGAGTTGGGGATAATAGAATTTAGTGAAGGGAATTTATTTATTAATGAAAACACCGGATCATCACCGTAACCGACCCCCTAAGAGGGGGATCGGTGGAAACGGTGGTATTTGATCAACACCGAACCCCTTAAATCGGTGCAAACCGGTTGTTTCGGTGATTTGGTAATAACCTTAGGATCCATGAGGTCCTGTGCAAAATTTCAAACATGAGCAATTAATCTTGGAAACAAAAGAAAAATATATCAACCTGTTCGGTAAAGACATTTTAGCTTGTCGGTGTCAGGCACTTTCAAAACGTTCATATCGTCAATGCCGAAAAGCTGCTATGACGGGTAAACAAGTTTGCCGAACACACGGCGGCTTGAGCGCTGGCCCTCAAACTGAGCAAGGCCGAAAACGTTGCGCACAGGCAAAGTTTGTGCATGGGTGGGAAACACGAGAATTGCGTAAGAAGAGAGCTGAAAAGTTTCGTGAGATGAACAAATTGATTGAGTTACTTAAATAATGCTACGAACTATTTTAATTTGGATTTTAATGGTATTACCAGCAAAAGCGGGTGAAGTTAAAATCGGCTGTTATGTAAACGGTTCTTTCGAAACAATGATTTTTGAATTTTTTGAAAAAGAACTTTCGAGAAGGGCTTACAATAAAATAATTGATTATTGGGTAGATAAAAATGCATATGGCTGCATAGGACTAAAATCTTTAGAAAAAATCAATTATGAGCCATTTCCGTGCCCAATTGAGGGACTGTTCGGATGCCGTAAAAATGATCCTATAATTTACGATAATTGCTTATTAGATGAGTTAAAAGGTATTCAGAATTTAGAGAGATCTTCTGCAATACAAGCTCGTGACCTTGCTTCTAAGAAATGTTTAGGAATAGCAGAAGCTCCTAGTATTTTGCAAAAGTGGAAATATAAAAATTAGCCCTGAATTGCATTTGCTCTTTTTATGACATTTTTGGTTACTATTTGGCCTGGTTAGCATACCTGGTCTGGTTGCTTGAATGCAATTTGAACTAAATTTTATAAATAATTATTGTGCCCAAAAGCATTCTCGATAACAATGTTTTATAGCGAACAGAGGTGTTTGTCCGTAAAAGTTTTTCATTTCAAAATCGTTGAAATTCCCACTATATAATTTGTTACCTTGGACAAAAAATTCATAACTCATCCTGGCACCAATAGCTTCATAAGGCGATGCGAAACTATTGCCGCCCATTAAGTTAAGGCGGCGATAGTTAAACTGGAGCTTTACACCAGTAGGGAACAAATCGTTTACTATGATTACCCCCATAGAGGTATTACTATTTAACAAACCCTCAAATTCATTGAGGCTTTTCGGAAAGTAATGTTTAATTTTCGCTTGAGAAATATATTTACCCCAAAAATAATTTTTCAAAAGTAATCTATTAAGAAAACCATGATTATTACCAATCCTGACTTCTAGATCTTCAATTGAAACCGCCTTTTCATTTTTAGCAGAAGGAAAAATGGCGATTTTTGATTTAGTACGCCGCAAGTTCCCATTGAGTTCGCTTATGCGGCCTAAAAGTTTTGTTTGTGCGAGCGATACGCGCAAATTTATATCAGATTTTAATTCCTTGGCGACTTGTGTTCCATGACGTTTTTCTTCTTGTTCTTTTCTTGCTTTTTGAATTTCTTCGGGCGATCGATAAGATATTTTTTCGCTTATATAATCACCCTGAGCACATTCTTTGACTACCGCGATGGCTGTAGGAACATCTACTCGAAAAAATTCTCTGTTTTTTGATACGCGTTTGTTTTTAAGTTGCTTGTGAACAGACCTTTCTAAACTCTCGCAATCATCTGTTTTAACCTCATATTCCACGAGAAATGGCGTTGGTATACCTGTTGTATGCAGTTCAGATGCTCGCTGCTGAGGGTGGGTCGTTGTATACCCAATTTTGACTTGCCCCTTAAGAGATTTGTTACTGAAAACGTAGACCCAGCCAACACTCATAAAGCTTATCCCCTCATCAATATTTTATAAAAAACGCAGAAATTTGCTTGTAATACAATCCTAATATTTATAAACACTGTGCATCAACATTATTTGCAAGCAGGATTACCACATTAAGTGGCGTCTTTTGTCTTGCCAAATAATGGAGACAGATCATGTCCGAAAATCTACATAAACGCCGCTCCTCGATGAGGACGCGTGGTATAGGCGTTGGTGCAGCTGAGAAGCAAATGTTCAAGCATAATGCACTGAAAAAGGGAAAGCGGGTATTCGAAACAATCCGTAACCCTAAGGCAAGCGAAACGAACAAACCGTTCATTCGCAGACCGATGAAGAGGAAAGCCGCATGATGTACTTTCTTCCCGATAACGTCAAAACTGACGCCCTGTTGAAATCAGGGCAACAGCTCATACAAGATCCCTCCAAATGGTGTAAAGGAGCCATGCAAAAGGGAGATAGCTTCTGCATTAACGGAGCCTTATTTGCGGTCGGCACACCAAACCCCAAAATGCCCGATGAATTTGTATCGGAGGATGTTCTCTACTTCAGAGCAGATCTACCAAGAGGGTTTATACCAGAGCCTTTCTGGTTTCTAAGGAAGGCACTAAGAGCTGACAAGCTCATATCGCATTGTCTCGATCAAGAAATCGCTCTCTTTGAGAATGTAGGTTTGTTTAACGACCACGAGCTTACATCACACTCACAAGTGATGGAGCTTTTTGAAGAGGCACTCCGCCTCCTGAGTTTGGAAAACTCATCCAACTCTCATGAGCTTGAGTTCGCGTATTAATCTTCAGTCCAGCGTCATATTCATAATGGCGCTGGGCCTCTCAGATAGGATTAGGAATGACAAAAAAACAAAAAGTAGAGTTAGTGAAGGTAGAAGCCAATAGCGATACCCAGAAGGTCTTAGAGCAACTTAAAAAAGCACTTGAAAATCAGGGTTTTAAAGTAATTAAAAAGGTCAGGTAAAAATACGGTTGCTAAGTTATTTGGAAAAAGCCCCAAATTCCAATACCAACTAGAATTAAGACAAAAATTAACTTGCTGTTTTTGCCTATTTTTGGAGTGGATAGTTCCTTAATTTTTTTATCAAGTGCGTCGTGTTTGTTTGATAGAATTCCCCCTCTTATCAAGCTGAAAGCTAAAATTAGACCCATTACGATAAAGAGGTTATATCCACTTTGCTGTTGGCCAATGTAAAATGCAGTGCCAGCCATAAAAGCCAATGGGAGTAAAAGCCACATCGACCATTGGCTTTTATGGCTGGCACTGCATTTTACATTG
>Ga0209535_1001999_pt1 | contig 13434 bp, 21 predicted proteins | sample LinPmetageLP28_FD_184041 | JGI IMG/M metagenome (GOLD analysis project Ga0209535, IMG submission 184041) | Marine viral communities from the Pacific Ocean - LP-28 (SPAdes) (version 2) | ecosystem: Environmental > Aquatic > Marine > Oceanic | place: Pacific Ocean | collected 2009-08-22 | reverse complement strand
ATCATTGATTTTACTTCACTCATTTTATTAAATTTAATTATTTGTTGCCTATTGCTTTAAATTTTTCTGCACCTCGAGAACCAAAATAAGCAACATAAACGGTTATCAAAAGTGATTTTAAAAGGTCAATCCAGCCAGTATCAATACTAAAAGCTATATCAAACCCATCTAATAATATAAAAACTATAAGAGATATTGTTAAAAATATCAAAGCCATTGGTCGTGTATTTTTACTAAGCCATGAATCTGACTTCATATCGCTTGACCAACGCTTTGTAACCTCTTGTAGTTCAGTCATATCTTGCTCTAATAATTTAAGAGCTATTTCTTTGTCTTGTGGTGGCAAGTCTGGATCTTTATGTATAAGATTTTTAACCATACCTAGCGCACCTCTGTCAGGCAATATATTACTAATTACATCTATAATACCTGATTTACCTAGCAAGAATTTACCAACTTTAGTATCTTTAAATTTTTTTTTAGGTTGTGACATTATATTTTTCCTTTTATTAAGTTATCAATAACACCACCTGACCACTGACCACCTAAAACCTTGTTACCAGTGTCTCTTTTTATGTAACTATCTTTTGCATTTGGGACAAATGTTCCTCTTCCATATTCATGTGGAAGATCTTCAAAATCAGCTTTTTTATAATAGTTCTGGCTTGGAACTAATTTTCCCTTGTAATTAGTTAAAGTATTCATTCTATCACTAACACCATAGTAAATACCTTTAGTACTTACCTCTGTATCTACTCCGTTTATTTTAGTCATTACGCTTTTATTTCCACCAGACGTTGATTGAAGTAACATTTTTTTTTCACCATTATTCCAGGTCATTATATTTTGGTTATTACCAATACTTTCAACACTTTCAACCTTAGGGTTTCTTGCAAATGCTCCTTTAAAATCAGCTTTTATATTATCTCCTAATTTAACTTGATTTGGATCCCACGCTTGGTTTGCTGGAATTTTCAAATCATTTTTTCCAACTCTATAATGATCTGTTAAAACAGAACCATCAGCTCCTAGGTCTTTAGCACTACCTTTTATAAATCCTGTTTTTGGATTTACTTTGGAAACAATATTTTTGCTAGCTGTTTTAGCTACAACTCCGCTTCCTTTTAAATAATTTGTTGCTTTATTAATTAACGATCTAACTCCACCTTTTGAAGCACCACCAGGAACCATAAAACTTGCAGCAAGCATTGCATACTCACCAGGCGAAACTTTTCCATCAGGTGTGTTTATTCCAGCACCTCCGGTAGTATCAGCCATATTATCAACAATAGGTTTAGTATTATTCCATAAGCTTTTTAACCCTTGCTTAGCAGCAAACTTTAGTTCATCTCCAGAAGTAACTCCATCTCCATCAACGTCATATTTATTTAAATATTTTTGCCAAATAGGTTGTGTTGGTTTACCTTTAGAATCTGGCATGTTAACCAATAAGATCATTTTCGCCTTGCTCATGTAAATGATCAATTGGCTTAATTTGAACCTTAACTTCTTCTTCTTTAATTTTTTCTTTTTTCTTAACTTCTTTTATTACTTTTTTTCCCATGAGTTTTTTCTTTTTTATATGCTGGCGATTCCCATGCAAGCAAAGGAGAGCCTTCATTTAATTCTGATCTTTTATAAGTTTTTCCTTTCCAATATATATTCTCTTCGTCGTAATCTAAGTCTCCAGATTTTATTTGTTCTATATGAACTTTTTCATGTAAAATAGTTTTATCAATCTCGTCTTGATTTTTTAATTTACTATTTATTAATATATTTCCATTTCTATCTGCTCTACCCATTACGTTACGTTCCATTGGAACTCTAATAATAGACGTGTTATCTATTTCGTAAAAAGGTTTAATTTTAAAAGCCATTATTTTCCTGGAAATAATTTATTAAGAGTCTCTTTACGTTGAGCACAGCCGCAAGGTATGTTTAAACCTTGCGACACCGTGTCAACAATTTTCTTAATCCCAGTAGCCTTAGTAAAAGACTCTATTCTATCTCCTAGACCCTGTGATTTCATTTAGATTAACTTAATGTTCCTGCTCTAAAGTACATCTGTAATGGTGTAGCAGCTTGATCTAAACCTAGTTTAACCGTAGCAACTACTCCTCCTGGATTAGCTTGCATTGCATAAACCAAAGCTTTAACTAATGGATTTTCTTGTCCACTAACAAAAGTTGGGTTAACAGCCGCTGAAGATGATACAGAAACAGTAAGTGAAAGATTGTCTGGATTTTGTCCAGTTCCTGCAACACCACCGTTGTCAAGTCCAATAACTAATGTTTTAGCGTTTTGTCCAGCTACTCCTGTAGCCGCATAAGATTGAATCTTGTCTACATTAATTAAAATTGGGTTAAGCGGTCCTAGCGGTTGAACCGCTGCAGTGTTTGTGCAAATAAATTTAATGAATTTTGCCATGATAATTGTTTTTTGTTAATTGTTAATTGTTTTTTGGTTGTTTGTTTTTTATGTGAAGTTTTACGGACTTCTACCGTTTATCTATTACCTCTACCAAAAAGACCTCTTAAAGCGTTACCAACTTTGGTTCCACTGTTTACGTCTTTCAAGTTTCGTTTTCTATTGTTTATTACTGTTTTACCTCCTTCACCATCATATGTTACAGTTCTTTTGTTTGCTTGTCTCATTTCTTTTTTACCAGCTTTTACTTCTTTTCTTGAAGCTCTTTTAGCTGCTTTATAATCACTCATAGAAGTTCCTGCTTCATCATGAGATTGTCCTTTACCATAACCAGCCTTACTCGGTTTAGACATTCTTCCTGCATCAGCTCTAGCTTTACCAGCTTCATAGTTTCTTATAGAAACTCCTCTTGGTGTCATTTCCTGAGCCACTGGATTTTCTGTTAAAAGATTTGTTGTCTCTTGTTCTTTAGATTCATATGGTATAAAAGATGGATTACCAATATCTCCACCCAAACCTGGATAATATTGCTCAGAACCTGGGTTAGCTGATTCATTGTCATTTTTCTTTGGACTGAAACCACCGCTTTCATATGCGCCCATGTCCATTCTTTCAATAGGACTGCTATTATTATATCTAGGCACACCTTGTTCCATGCCTGGACTACTGCCATAAGCTGCAGGCCCACAAGCTTTTCTCATAATAGGTTTAATATGAGCGCCTCCTCTTAGTATTGCGCCTGATTGGTCTTCAGTATAACCCATAGCTTTTACAGCTTTTTTTCCATCTGGTCCTGACTTAGATAAAGCTTCTACACCTTTTTCATCATTTCCAATTTGTTTTGTTATGCCCATGCCTCGTCCTCTTGACATAAAGCCTGACATACTTGATTTTTGTCCTGGTACTCCCATAATTTTAATGTTTCATATGTTTAGAGATCCAACTTCTGTCGGCTTTTATATCTCCCGCCAGCTTTGAAATATGTTTTTCATCAGCTGTCTGATTAATGTCTTTGTATTTTCCACCACTTTTTTGATCATCATTAACATCTCTTTTAAGATAATCTATGTGGGCTTTGTCATCTTTTATAGCAGACTTTACGTTGCCTTTATTAATTTTTGTATCCATAGTTTTTTTTATTTTTTGCTACAGCCAAAATTTTTAGCGTAGTTTGCCATTTTTACAACAGCTGGTGAATATTTTTTTTTGTTTTTCATTACCATGCTAGCAGCTGAACAAGCTGACATACCTCGTTTTTTAGCCCAAGCAGTAAATTTTCCTTTATTACTATCCTTTATTTCAGGAAACTTTTTGAATAATGGTGATAACATTAGTCTAGAGCTATTAAATTACCTAAACTGTTTGCAGTCGCAGTTACTTGAACTACAGAAACAGGTAGCACAAACCCTTCAGCAGGATTAGTAAATGTTATAGTTTGATTAGACGCTGTTAAAACTGAAACGCTGGCAGGGCCAGGATTTACAAAGTCAATAACTGAAAGATCAACAACAATAGGTATAGGGTTTGCAGTTGTAATTACTTTATCTGTTCCATCTATACTTGCAACAACACCTATTAAAACTCCGTCGTCATAAATTAACTGTCCAGCAGCAACTAAAGTATTTGCTGTTTTTATAGTTAAAGTTGATCCAGCTCCAGAAGCACTTGCTATTCCTTGTGTTACTTGAGCACCAACGCCAACTGAATAATTAGCAGGAGATGATCCTATATATAAATTATATTCTTTCCAAGAACTTTGTGCTATATTAAAAAATGTTTGCACTTGTCCAGCGTTCATAGCTATTGATTTATTTAAAGTAACAGTTGTATTGGCGCTATGAACAACTTGTTGGACTATAATTTGATCATTAATAGTTACACCGCCTCCTGTAATATACATACCTTGTGTAATAAGTCTATTCAAACCTAGTACTATTGTTACAGACGGTACTGTATTTGAAACAGAATTTGATGTAGTTTGATTTATTATCTTAACTGTACCATCGATTAATTGAGTTGCACTTACTACAGGAGTAATTCCTCCTTTAAATGCTTCTGTGTAATAATTTCTTATCATAATGTTCTATTTTTTTTTGACATTAATATGTTTAACTTTTTTTATTTTTTGAGCAAAAAGCTGATGCTTCTGCTTTACTTGCAAAACCCCATTTTTTTAAAGCCATTTTTAATTTACTTGGCCCACCACCCGCATCTTTCATACTACCCGCCATACCAGCAAATCTACAAGCAAAAGAAACTCTACGAGATCCTTTACCAGAAGTTTGTCTACTGCCTAATTTTTTACCAGTTTCTTTAGTATATTTCTTACGCATGCTTTTATTTTGCTTTTCGTAAGATTCATTTGTAATTTTAAGTGGAGAGTTTGCCATTATATTACTTTATATTTTGTTTTACCATTTTCTTTGTAAGCTTTTAAACACCTTCTTCTGTTAGCATCTTCTGATATATAACTTACATGTACCCAATTAGGATTATTATCATTACCAAATTCCCATATCATTTGATCATAATCTAAATTACATTTAATGTACTCAAACATTTCAGCATTAGTTTTATAACCATACGTATCGTCTATGTCAATTGCACACCCTATACAATGTTGTGAGGATGTACTTCCGCCAATAGCAGAATTTAATTTGGGTGAGCGATAGAAACTATTAATAGCAATTGGACCACCTACAAACTTACGTAGAGGTTCAAAAACTTTCTCAGCAATAGTTTTCATGTTAATTAAATCTAAATCACGAGGTGTATTGTCAATACTTAACCTAGTGGCTGTATGAGATTTAATTCCTTCTTTAAGTGAAACGTGCTCACTTATTCTATCACTCATTTTAGTGAGTTTTTACTTTACTAAAGGTGTTTTACCCATAGACATATGATTAGAACCTAAAGTTCCACCATTCATAGCTTGAGCTCGAGAGCTTATTGGCCCTGCTTTATAAGGTAAAGGTGATTGTGATACTTTCATACAATTTTCACCTGACCTAGAATTTCCTTTAGCTAAATCAGATAATGGACTCTTATAAGGTCCATCCCATACTGAATTAATTCCTAATTGTTTTGGCATTTCCATAATTATTTTTTTTTATTAATATAAAGAGTTTACACCTTGTTCATCTATGTTTATGTCTGGAGGTAAAACCGGAGTACCTACTTGACCTCCTGAACCTATTGTAACATCTGGTGTTTGATCTATTCTTACACTTCCTCTTTTTTCTAAAAATTCTTTTTGATATAGACCATTGTCAATTCCCATTAATGGATCTTCTGAAGAAGTTTCAACAGCTAGAGCTCCTCCAGTATTAGATTGAGTTTTGCTTGAACTATGGCTATGAGAGTTATCAACAGGAGGTTTACCTGTATTCAACGTTTTATTTCCAGTTGCTCCCATAGCAATATCCATTATACTCATACCATTAATTTTTTTACTACCTCCACCAAACATTGCACCTATTGAACCAAATAATCCCATAACTATCTATTTTTATCTTTGTTTACGTTATCTATGGATGTAATCATAACTTTATCCATATATGTTTTACCTTTCATTATTTTATTTCGGGCCATAGAAGTTGGTATATCTTCTTGGCCTAGCATAATACGATACATCCTGCTTATTAACTGTTTACACTTAAATGAAACTTTATAAATATTATACTTTTGGGTTGTACGATTATGGGTTCGCCATACGGTTATCCAACCTTCTTTAAGTAACCTGTTCCAGCGTCTATTGTCCCAGCTGTAAGAGTATGTACCGATTTTAAAATCTTCTCTTGTAAAAAGATCCATGCAATCGAAATAAATTAATAATTCAAGATCTGCATCGTTTAATTCATTATTTTTGCAGGCCCATTTTCTAATAATCCTGTAATGTTTTAAAAGATTTAAATCTTTAATGTTTTTTGCTTCTAACCTCATAAGACTATAACAACATGCACAAAATTTAAAACTTTAAATATTTGTTTATCAATTTCAATTGGATGTGAGTTGTGTTCGTCAAAGTAAATTATATCTTTTTCTTTTAAACCAACAACCTCATTTCCTACTGATATAATTTGACCTTTTGCGTATCTTAAATCTTCTCGTTGTCTTTCTGCTAAAAGTAACCCACCTTTAGTTTCTGTAACTCCTTGTTTAGAAATTTTTACTATTAAATTTTTACCTATTGCTTTCATTAATTCTAAGATTATTGATTACACAATCGGTTGATAAAATAGTAGTAGCTACTGAAGCCGCATTTTTTAAAGCACTTTTAGTTACTAATAGAGGATCTATAATTCCGGACTTAATCATATTTACCATATCTCCTGTAACAACGTTTATTCCTTCACCTACTTCTTGCAAATCTTGAACATCATAATCTTCAATACCTGCATTGCTTAAAATAGTTTTAAAAGGTGCTTGAATAGCTTTATAAAACATTTCTTGACCTTTTTCGCAAACCATCAACCATGAAGCATTTAAAAGAGCAATTCCTCCACCAGGAACTATACCTTCTTTAATAGCGGCTTTTGTAGCACATATTGCATCTTCAACTCTAGCTTGAGTCTCTTTTAATTCAATTTCTGAATTAGCACCTACTTTAACAATAGCTACTTTAGCAGAAAGTCTAGCTAATCTACCTTCATATTTTTGAACTAAAATAGGATCAGTAGTTTTTTGAAGATCTTGTTCTATTTTTTTAATTAAATTTTTAATTTCCTCTGTTGATTCACCAATTTGCAAAATTGTTTCAGTTTCATCTGTAATACTTTTTAAACATTCACCTAAATGCTCAGGACCAATTAAATCTATATCATCTCCTAAGTCTTCATTTATTACAACTGCTCCGGTTAGTAAAGATAAATCATTTAATGTTTCTTTTTTATTTACACCGTAAATAGGCGCATCTATAACATTAACTTTAATATTACCTTTAACTTTATTCATTGCCAAGGCTGACATAACTTGTGCATCAACATCTGCAATAATTAATAATGATCTATTTTGTTTTATTGCATACTCTAAAATATTTTGTATTTTCCTAATGTTTTCTATTTCTGATTCAACAAGCAAAACTAAAGGTTTTTCTAATTCAGATGTTTTTGTATCTTGATTAGTTACAAAATGTATATTTTTTAATCCTCTATTATATGGCACTCCATCTATTAATTCAAAAAAAGTTTCTGGTTGATCTGTTGGTTCAAGCATTACAACTCCGTTTTTACCAACCGATCTAAAAGCATCAGCTATAATTTTACCAAGTATTGGTTCGTTGTTTGTAGATATAGTAGCAACTTGATCAATCATATTACCCTCGACAGGTACAGATATAGCCTCTAAATATGTAATAACTTCTTCTGTTGCACTTTTAATAGCTTTTTTAATTTGCCTATTAGTTAGTTTATCTGGATTTTTATAAGCTTCTTCTAATATAGCATGAGCTAATACAGTTGCGGTGGTTGTACCATCACCTGCTTCCTTAACAGTTTTTCTTGCAGCTTCTTTTAATAATGTGGCACCCATGTTTTCTACTGGATCTAATAATGTAATAGCTTCTGCTACAGTAACACCATCTTTTGTAATAATAGGTTTGCCTGTATTATCCTCCAACATAACACACTTACCACTAGCTCCAAGAGTGGAGCTAACGGCTTGTGTAAGTTTTGTAATACCAGCAAATACATTATTTTTAGCATCTGAACCAAAGTTCAAATTCTTTACAATTGCATTTGACATAATTTAATTTAATTTAATTTGATTGATTGATATTATTTAAACGTCTTAACTATTTTAGGGCCTTTTAAAAAATCTACTTTTTTTCCGTAGTGATCAACACTACCGTCAATAGCAATTTCAGCGGCTTCCATAGTTTCACGTCTTGTTACATCGTACCATTTGTCTTTGTTTTCTAGGTCACGGTGTTCGGTTTGAAAATAACCATTAGGTAATTGAACAATTCTCCAGTGTTTCTTTTTGGATAAATGTTTCCAGATTTTAATAGTTTCTTCGGTAATCTGCGGTGTTTGTGGTTGGCCCATACTTGAGCTCAACGAATAAAAATAAGTCATCGTGTTTTGGTTTTAAGGGTTAAACTTTATTTTTGGTTAATATTGCCTCGCAAGCAATATAGGTTTAGTTATACTATCACTTGTTTTTTTACAAACTTACACTATTCTTCCACGGGTGGTACCGGTGGTATAGGTGAGTTTTGCCAAGTAAAGTATAAATCTTCATTTACAGGTGTAATTTGTTTTTGAATTTGAGCTTCAATACTAGCTGCCATACTGGGTACATCTAAAGCTCCTTCAAGCCATCCTATTACCACGTCTTCAAAAGCTTCAGTATCTGCATAAGGTATAAAAGGTTCTCCTTTTACATAAGTAAAACCTTGAGCACCTATTTGACTTGCTGAATAAATTTTTCCACTAACATCTTCTGATCCAGAATAAGTCCAGTGTACTGTGAATATTACATTGTCCTCGCCTTCAGCTTGGATATGTGCATTCATTTGGTTAATTGTCCATTTGTAAGTTATTGCCATTTTTATTATTTTAATTTATTATTAACATGATTGTAACGTTATTATTGCTCCTGTGTTACCTATTTCCATTTTTTGATCTGAAAAGTTAGGCCCTCTTCTGTACCAACCAGCTTGTAAAACAGTTCCTGGAACAGTGCTTGTGTCATAACATTTATCTCCTACACCTGGTAAAGTTCCCGCGGTTCCTTGATACCAATATTGTGTAGTATCCGAACTTTGACAAACTTGAAAAGAATTTACGGTAAATCTACCACCAGCGTTTATTGGGCCTATTGTTTGTGCGTAGCTTTTGCTATAAAATTCAGAGTAAGCATGAGGTTTATCTTGGTTAACCCCTGCAGCTTCATATATTTTTACTAATGATCCAGCTTGTGGCGTTCCATTAGCGCTTACTCCCGCTAAAGGAGCATTTGCAGTGCCTGATCTTGTTGCTTCTACGTTTATTTGATTTGCGCTAATTGAATTTCCTGGTGCTGGTAATGCCATTATTTATTACAATTACATTTGTTAGACTTTAATTCCTCTATCTCAGCTTTTAATTCTTTTATGGCTTCAATTAAATAACCTGATATGTTACCATAAGCCACACCTAGTGTGTCACCACTTTTGTTAACTAACTCAGGCGCTACTTCTTGTATTTCTTGAGCTATAACTCCAGAGCTTTTTTTACCTGTATCTATTCTATCAAAACTAACACCTCTCATTTTATACACCTTAGAACCATCTAAAGTTTTAATATTTTTCTTTAATTTTTTATCTGAATATGCAACAACATCACCAGACATAACTAAACTACCAGCCCCAGTTGTATAACAATCTATATAACCAAACTCTTGATAAGCATTACCGTTATACCCTTGAAATACATATTTTGTTTCACCATTATTTGCACCTTTTACTATTCCATGAAAAAATTCTGTATTACCAGCGTGACTTAGTCTAGTTCCTACATATGTATTTGTGGTATTAATACCGTATAATGTATGGGTAGGGCGACTATTAAAACTTGTAGTTAAATATGCGGTAGTAGAGCTTTCTAAAAAAAATGCTACACCTAAATTAGCAGCTGATGCACCTCTTACATCAAGTGATGCGCTAGGCACATCCGTCCCGATTCCAAACCTTCCTGAACTTCCAGCTCCAGTAACAATAACATCACCGTTTTGACTTAATTGAAACGTATGCGCTGCCACGTTGTTATACACTGGTGTTGGTGCTTGTGGATAAAAGTGTAAAGCATGACTTGAACTAGAACCTCTTGCTGATATATCCCATCTAATACCACCATTTACATCAAAAAATAATTCTGCTGCATTATCTGTAATACTTCTAATTCTTTGTGTTGCTCTACCAGTATCAGCTTGATTTATAAAACCACTAGTTGCATCAGTACCATAAGAACCACCAGAATAAGCTAAATGTAATTTTGGTACAGGTGCTGTTATTCCGATCCCGACGTTGCCGTCCATACTTAGTCTCATTTTTTCAGACCACACAGATGTTGTGTTAGCATTATTGTTAGTATAAAAAGCTAATCCACTTCTTAAATAATTTCCTTCACCAACCTGCATTATTCCAGCACTTTTTTTAGTATAAGTACCGCCAGAATCATTATACTTCCAAACTATACCAGGGCCTAAATCATCTGATGTTCCAGCAGCATTACCATTTCTTGTACCTAGCATTAAAGAATAATCTATAGCTGTAGCGGGTGTATAACTAGCTTCATCAGTTTTACTTAAACTTAATATTGATTGAGGTAAGGTTGTTCCGATCCCGACATTTCCGGTAGTACCATTAATAACCATTCTGTTATCACCAGCTACAAAAAAATACATTGGTATTGAACCACTTGTTTCTACTGAAAAAGATGTTGAAGTACCAACTAATCTACCTCTCATTACATCGTTTTGTGATAAATCTAATATACCACCATTTGTGCTGTTATTTATTTCTAGTATTGTATATCCAGTTATTGTAGTAGGCGAACTCGTCCCGATCCCGACGTTTCCATCAGCGTCTATTCTTACTCGTTCAACACTATCTGTATAAAGCCTAAGTTGACCAGCTCCTGCTGAGTTTGTTCCCCTGAAGTGTCCAAATCTTGCTGAATGGTCAGTAGCACTAAAACCTGATAAATCCATAATAGCTCTTTCAGCACCTGCGGTTGCAGATGTAGAATTACTACCAGTTGATATAACCTGACCAACTACTTGAAGTTTTTCTATTGGCGAAGCTGATCCGGTTCCGATCCCGACGTTGCCTCTATTATTAATTCGCATAACCTCATCATAAGCATCAGTAGTATATCTTCTTACATGAAATGCAAGTTCACCATAAAGTATATTATCTAACCCACTAATTCCTTCAATTCCTGCTGTTTTAGTACCACCAGTTGAAAACCAACCAATAGTTGAAGAATCTCCAACAGCTCCAGTTCCTAACAAACCAAGTCGTATTAAATCATAATTTTCTACATCAGTACCAGATTTAGTTTTATTAACTGTAAGACGAGAACTAGGCGAATCCGTTCCGATCCCGACATTTCCCCCGTTAAAATAAGAATCGCCATTTGCTTGAATATCAACTTTTGTTGTTGTATCTGATTTTATTAAAAGACGACCATCATTAGAAGCATTTGTAGTAAGAGTAAATGTATCTTTACCTGCTGTATTTGGCGAAACAGTAAGTTCTCCGTTTATATCTACACTTCCTCCAAAAGTTCCTCCACCTGTCCAAGTGTTGGATCCATCAAAAGCTAACGTATATTTTACTTGGTCATTATGAGCAAACATTAAACCACCACTCATAGTATCACAATTAATTACCCCAGCATCTCCTGCTCCATAAGTTGTATTTGCTATAGATACTGATTTTAATTGAATGTTACCTCCGTCTGAAACTGCTACAAATCTTGCTTGAGAACTACTACCAGCGTTTAGATTAGTAACTTTAGATGTTACCGCACTATTTAAAGTCTTTAAAATATATACGTCTCCTGCAAAAGTTGAATCATTAGTTGCAAAAGTTATTGGGCCGTCATCTATATTGGTTGCGCTAGTCCAATAAGCAACTTTATTAGCAACTCCAGTTCCTGTAACAGTTCCAGTATTAGAATCTGGTGCCCAGTCTAAAACTCCATCTCCATTAGTTTTTAAAACATAACCGTCAGTTCCATCAGTAGCTGGAAAAGTATAACCAGTAGTTGTAGAACCACTTACTCTATTAAAACTAATTGCCCCTGTGGAATCAACCGTAAAAAGATCATTTATATTTGTTAATAACGCCATATTATTTATTTTCTAATGTTTTTATTAATGTGGGTAATTAATAAAAGTTGTTTTTATATTACAATTATAATCAGCAAAACCACTTATGTTAAGAAAAACAGCAGTTGAATTTTTGCTGTAAGATCTAGAACCTGGTGAGTTATTAAGTGTTGTAGATGAAATAACAGTAACATTAGTAGAAGATCCACATTGATAAGTTATTACATCTATAAAAGCTTGATAAGGTGATGAGTTATTTGCTCCATAAACAATGTGATAACCAGCTGAAGCACTAGACATTCCACTAGGATTTTCTAGCATTAAGCTAGCACCTGGCGTACTACCAGGAATATATGCCCACTCAGTTTGTGTTGTTGATTTAGCCAAACTTGAACTAGAACCTTGTAGTTGTAATTGTCCCGTAGATGTTATACGTATTCTTTCTGTGGTACCTCCAGAGCCCAAAACTAAATTACTAGTTGCTGTTAATCCTATATCACCTGTGGTACCTCCAGTTATAACTTGGTTTGCAATTCCTAAATAACCTTTTAAAGAATTGTTATGTTTTAAAGCTACATATGCTCCATCACTTTTATTTAAAAACAATCCACCATTAGATACAGTTACATTTCCAGAACTGTCTATACGCATTCTTTCAACAAAATTTACACCATCAGAGGGTCTGCCACCAAAAACTAAATCTCCTTTAGGGTTTGCGCCTGTCCCTGTCCTAACACTCGCTATAAAATTAGTAAAATCATAACCTCCTTGACCAAAATTTATACCTACTGCGTTACCTGATGTAGTGTCTGAATTACTAACTTCAAGGGCATAAACAGAACTATCTGTTAAAAAACTTGCTGATGCAGATGAAACATTAGAATGAAGTTTGCTTTGAGGCGAAGAAGTTCCTATTCCTACGTTGCCGTCATTTCTTACTGCTAAAATATTTGCATCACTTGAATTTCTTGTAAGAATTTGAAAATTATTAGTACCAGAATCAGAACCTTTTATAAAAGTTCTTACTGAAACATCAGCAGCTACTCCTATTCCTACATTTCCTCCAAAAGTTGCAGCTCCACTATCATTTATTTTTAAATCGTATCTACCTCCACTAGGTGCATTTGGATTGAAAACGTAAAAACCTTGAGAATCAATTCCAATTTGTCTATTATTATAGCTAGATGAACG
>Ga0209535_1001998_pt1 | contig 13442 bp, 16 predicted proteins | sample LinPmetageLP28_FD_184041 | JGI IMG/M metagenome (GOLD analysis project Ga0209535, IMG submission 184041) | Marine viral communities from the Pacific Ocean - LP-28 (SPAdes) (version 2) | ecosystem: Environmental > Aquatic > Marine > Oceanic | place: Pacific Ocean | collected 2009-08-22 | reverse complement strand
TAGATAATCATAACAAACTTGTTTGTCGTTAGGGTACTCTTTGTATGTTTGCCTTGTTAAATATAATCTACATAATATTTTTCTTCTTTTATTTTTACTTATAATTTTAAAACATTTATTACCACTTCTTAAATCATTTGGTTTTAATGAGTTCAACTCTTTCATTGTATCATCATAACTTAATAACTTATCTCTTTTAGCAATAATCATAAAATCTTCTACAAATTTAAACTTATTTTTAACTTGATATTCTACTCCCATTTCACCATCTAGCCAATTTGATCCAAGATAGGCAACATCATTCTCACCATTTAGAATCTTATTTAATTCACTCATTATAACATCAATTGATGACTTTGTAAACCATAGGTCGTTTCTCATTCTAATAATATAAGGGTTTTTAGTCAATCTTACAGCGTTTATATACTGCCAAACCTGTACACCACCACCTTGGCCTCGTCTTAGGTTGTCTGGATGCCAATAGGCGTCATTACCACCTCTAACAAACGGACAATTGGTAAACTTCTTCTCACCATCACCATTATAAAATTTATGTATCTGGTAATCTTTTAGTCTGTCAAAAAACATCTGGTGATTTTTAGACCTAATGGTCTGATTATGTCTAATGTCGCCAGTGTAAACAATATCTATCATAGAAAGTCTTTTAAATTATCCGTATCTCTCTTTAGATTTATTGATGTAGTTCTAGGATATGGGTTGGCCTCATTGTAATCGTTGATTGTAATTCTTCTTACATTCTGTAGACCACTTACTAACTCATAGTCTTTAAAACCTAGACTATCTAATATCTCTCTTGTTCTATCATCATATTTTTTATGTCTGGCTGTGGTAAATATTATTTGTGAACCATTGTTTTGATATTTTAACATGATCTTTACATTTTCCTCTAACGCTACTGGTGCTTCATGGTACATGGCCTTTGGTTGTGCCTTAATTATTGTACCATCTATGTCACAGAAAAATACTGGTCGGTCATTGTATTCAAACCAATCTTGTGCTGTGCCTACATCTACATAATTTGTTATAGGTTTTTCTAAAAATATATGTTTGTTCATTAAACAATCTTGTATGATATGAGATACAAATATTTCTGGTAAGTTTTTACTTTGTAGTTTTTCAAATGTTTCTTTATATAGACCTACACTATCAAACTTATAACCACCTACACAAAACTTATCTGATACGACTTTCTTTTCTATTATACCATTAATTATACCTTGGTCGTTTGATATAACAAAACTTTTAGTTGATAATCTTTTTAATACTTCGTGTTCGGTAATACTAGATGTACAAACATAATTACCCTCTGTTGGTACATGATCGAAAAAACTATCACAATCTTTTATAAAAAAATCTTTATCATCTGATATGTTGGCCTTTTTTAATATCTCGTACACCGTATGAGCAGGGCCTGTTGTGAGTTCATCTAATACAATTACATTGACAAGCTTATCATATGTATTTTTTATATAGTTTGATATGTTATATTTTGTGTCGTGTTCTTTTAATATTCCTATTGTAACATTGTATTTGCCAATGTAGTATTGTATTGCTCTCTCAAACATCATCATACCCTTGTAATCAGTTAGGGTATGTTTAGGTCTCATGTTAGGAAATCTTGTTGATAATCCAGCAGCTGGTAATATTATTTCCATAATCTATTCATTTCTTTTGTTAATAGTTTGTCTTCTATAGTAAATGGTTTTGTATATCTATAAACTCTTAATAACATTAAAATTAATAGATAGTTGTTATTTGCTAGTTCAAACTTCTCTAATAATTTATCCTGTATATTTTCTAACTTAACATCTAATTTATAGTCACTGTTTCTTAAAAACCATTTACATTCTAAATCTTGTCTTAACTTTACTATATCAAATATATAGGAATCGTATTCACTGGTCATACCATCTATTAAATAAAATTGACCATCTTCACCATATATCATATTCTCTAGTGTTAGGTCACCAAAATATTTTGACCTAGGTAATCTCTTTGGTAGTTTTTCTAACAATTGTTCTTTTGTAAAGTTAATGTCAACAGGTAAATTAATATATTTTAGTTTGTCTTTATATATATCTGTATAATCTGCCATATGTACATCTTCATTAAACATATTTAATATGTGTATTAGAAAATCTGTAAGTCTTTTGGTATCTCTGACAGCCAGATAAGACTTCATATCTAAACCATGTATATACTCCATGTCTAATACATTTTCACTCATAGAATAGATTTTAGGTACATTAAAGTTCTTTGACAACTCATTTAGTTTAATATAGTTTCTATCTGTATTGTTCATCTTTCTAATGAATAGACCTTTATCGCCTCTCATAAGATATATTTTACTACCAGAAAAACCTTTTAACTCTTTTATTGTGTTTTCTGCCATCTACTTCTTGCCCTATCAAACCCTATTTTATATTTTCTTTTTCTGTCGCCTTTGTAATCATAAAATAAAGCATGTTCAAAGAAGTATTGGCCGTCAACGTTTGTGCCTAATACATCACCACCATATGGTATCACTAAAATTTTACAACCCATAAAATTATGTAAACCTAAATTGCCCGATCCTTTTTTACCTTTTGTTAGTACACCATGTTCATAAAATATATTTTCATAACTTCTTTGGTCTCCGTACCATGCCCTACTATCTGGTTTCATTTTGTAAAACATTTCTAATCTATAGTTAAAGAAATTAATAGTATTCGGAGTTCTTTTCTTTTGTATTATTAAGGCATTGTTTACTTTTGATTGTCTTCTTAATGGTATGGCAATATCAAAATCAGTATCATCAAGCCATTTGTTAAAATTACCATTGACTATATGGTCACAACCAGTAGATATAATAGGGCCATCTATATCTGCCTCATTAAATACATATGTTTCTGCTAGAGTTTTTGATTCAATTATATTTTTATCTTCTAATCCTTTTACTCTTATCATATTAAAAGATGGACCCATATCTGGTTTTACCTCTGTAATTCTATCACTTGCTATATGAAACTTTGCCTGTTCAGGTTTATGCCACCATGCCATGGTTTCTCTGTATCTATTTAAATAATAATCATATCCTTCACCAAAACTATTGAAGTGTTTTACTTCTTCAGGTTCATCAACGCCGTCATCAAAATTTTTTCTCTTAAAAAATGGTACAAAATTAATCATATTGTTTTATTACCTCAATAACTTTCTTATAATCCACACCTGGATAAATTGGTAAACTAACTTGTTGGTCAGAAATAGTATTTGTTACTGGTAATATATACTTATCTGTTTTGTAGGCAGGCAGTTTATGTACAGGTAAAGGATAATGACATTTTAATTCAACACCTTTCTCTTTAGCATATGAAATAAGTTTATCTCTATTAGGATGTAGTATAGAATATATGTGATAACTATGTTTTACATCTGGTCTAACTGTAGTATTTTTAAAATGTTCATCATATTTTTTTGCTATTGATCTTTTCTCATCTAATACTTTTTTAAAATAATCTATCTTGTGATATAAAAATTTAGCATTGATTGTTGACATTCTATAATTGTAACCTATCTCATCTTCTTTCCAACTTCTTGCCTCTGTAATATAGTCGTTGTATTCTTTATTCATAGTAACACAAGCACCAGCGTCACCAAAGGCACCTATACCCTTGCCTGGAAAGAAACTAAAAGTACCTATATCACCAAAAGTACCTACATGTTTACCTTTCTTATAGGTACCATGTGCTTGTGAGCAATCTTCTATTAGTTTTACCTTATAAGTTTGACATATATCAGCAATCTTTTTCATATCTGCTGAATTACCATACAAATGAACAACTACAACTGCCTTAATAGCAGGGTTGTTATCTAATGTTTTTTTTAATAAATTTGGATTCATACAGTAAGAGGTTGGCTCAATATCAATGTAAACAGGTTCAGCACCTACATATTTTATGGCAGCCACTGTTGCTCTAAAGGTATGTGATACCGTAGCAACTTGGTCACCTTGTTTAATGCCTATAGCTTCTAGTGCTAAGTGTAAAGCAGCCGTACCACTAGATACACCCACACAATAATTGGCACCTGTAAACTGTTTAAATTTACTTTCAAAGTCTTTCGTGCTGTATATAAAATTATTATCATTTAAGATATTTTTAACATCTATCATTGTCATATCTTTTACTTGATTAGTAATTGCTGACATGTCATAATATTTTATCATAACTTTTCTACCCAACTTTGTATTTTGTGTGATCTTTCTAATGATGTTAATGGTTGCCTATCTTCTTTTACACTGTTTTTAAATTCTTCATAACCTTGTGCTAGTGCCTCAATCATGTCAGGTATTTCTATGTTTCTATAACCTTTTACTGAATTAATATTATAGTCATCACCTATCTCGCCTGTATCATACACCTTTACTTTCTCAACTGATATATCATCAAATACAATAGATGAGTTTGAGCCTGCCAATATGATTTCTCTTTTCTTAACAGGACTTACCCAATTTACATTTATGGTAGAAGTAAAATTGTTTGTAAATTTTAAATTTAGTATTGATTGATTTGCTTTATCGTTTATGTGGTTGTTCTTTATTATACTTCTCTTATCTAACACTAGGTCTGGATATAGATAATCTATTATAGATAGGTCATGTATTGCTAAATCTAATATGGCGTCAACATCATTTTGAAATAGACCTAAACTAATTCTATGACTATCGTAATAAAGTGGTGTGCCTATGTCTATTGTTTTAATTTTTTGTATTGCTGGGTGGTAAACAAATGTATGGTCTACAAATACTTTACTGTCTTTTCTTATCTTCGTTAAGTATTCAATGTCTTTTGTTTTAATACAAGCAGGCTTTTCTAACCATATGTTTTTACCAGCTATAAGAAATGTAGTCGCTAATTCAAAATGAGTATCTGCTTTAGTAGCAATTGCCACCGTATCATAATCTAAATCACTTTGATATAGTTCATCTTTATCAGAAAAATATTTAACATCATAAAGTTTTTTTGCTTTATTTAAATTGTTTTGGTCGTTATCACATATAGCAACTAAATCTTTACCAAATACTCTGGCTAAGTTCTTACCCCAATATCCATAACCTATTAAACATATTCGCATATAAACTTACCATTCTTATATAGACTTCGTTTTACTTCTTTACCATTTACAATAGGGTATTGAAAGGCAGGAAATATCAAAGCTCTCAACTTGTTGTGTGTTTCTAAATCTTTAGGTTCAACAACCATATTTTTGATTGTTTTATAGTCAACACTATTTCTATCATAATATTTACCAGCTAGTTCTTCATTTTGTGGTTTAGATTTATAATTATTGTATATAATATCTTCTATCTTACATTTAAATAATTTAACTGCTGTGTTCATCAATCTAACATAGTTCTCTTGTGCTGTGTGATTTTTTCTAATCTTAAATTTCATTTGTGATATAATAGGTCCACCATCTATACTATTATCTATCTCATGTAAAGTTACACCACTATATTTCTCACCATTATATAATTGAACAAAGTTGGTATGACAACCTCTATACTTTGGTAATAAACTAAAATGTAAATTAAAAAGTTTCTTTGACTTAAAGTTTTCTGTTTTAATAATCTTATCAAACTCTACTGAAAAGAATAACATATCTTCTAAATCATAACAATCATTTAATCTGTATTCTGTATATCTATTCTTTAATAAATACTTTTTAAAAGAAGGCTGCCAACCATCATTTACATCATCATCTGAATTACAAACACCTATAATTTCGTGTTTAGGATAATTGTTTATTAAATACTTGTGTACGTCAACAGCACATTGATTTTTACCTGCTACTACAATTTTATTTTTTAGCATACACAAACTCTGATTTTATTCTATATACTTTCTTGTAATCTATTTCTTCAAAGTATCTATCAATATCAACTGCTGATAATCCATGTCTTTCTAATATTTTTTCTTTTACTTCTACATGAATATATGGCTCATCTCTAGTAATTAAACCCTCAGCACCTTGTAATACTTTGATCTCATATCCTTCGGCGTCAATCTTAATATAATCTATCTTAGGTAATTTTATCTCATCAAGTCTTCTAATCTCTATTTCTCTATTACCTTGATCAGAAACATATGTGTTACCTGTTTCTTCAGGTATATAATTTACCATGACCTTTTCATTTTTATTGCCTAGACCAAAATCAAATAATAAGTAGTTGTCTTTTTCTACATTCTTTTTTAAACATTCTCTTACATCTGATATAGGTTCAAAGGCATATACCATCTTAAATGTTTTCTGTAAATCTTTTAACCAAAAACCTACATGAGCGCCAACATCTAAACAGTTATTAAATTCTACACCTTGAGTTTTTAAGAAGTTTAGTATGCCATCTCTATGTTCTTTTTGATAATCGCCATCTAAAATCCATCTATCAAAATCTGTGTCTGTATCTGGTAACCACCAGCCTTTTACTTGTTTCACTTTCTAATCTCCTTAGCTTTACTCATTTGTTTTTTCTCTAATACAACCACATTGTCATAAAAAGATATATTGTTTGTTGAGTTTACAAATCTTACCTCTGTATCCTTAAAAGGATATGATTGAGCAATCTTACCAGGCATTGTTTTTCTAACATTTATGTCGTCAATTTTGTTCTTCATGTGTGTCATAAAATTATCAGGACTATTTAAGTCTTTATTTTTCCAATAGTTCATCTCTATGTCTTCTATTAGATATACACCAGGCATTCTCAAATGGTAATACATTTCTTCAAAGGTAATCTTTTGATCTTTTGCTCTATGACTACCATCATCTATTATAATATCTATTCTAGGTATCTTTGCCTTAACGTTTCTTAAAAAAGATACGTCACCTTGGTCACCTATGAATATTTTAGTTCTATCTGATTCATATTGTTGGCATTCTTCGTCTATGTCTATACCAAAAATATTAGCATGAGGAAAATACTTTTCCCACAATCTCATTGAGCCACCTTTTAATACACCTATCTCTAATATGTTTATCGCTTGATCTCTAAAATCAGCAAAGTGTCTGTCATATATCGGGCCATAATTAGACCATTTTAATATACTTTCACCTGTGTGTTCGTCAAATAATTGTTGGAAGGTTTTCATACTTTCAACCACCTTTCATTGTTTAATGTCCATTGTACCACTTGTATAATTCTTTCGTCTATTGATACTTGAGGTTCCCAACCTAACTCTTTCATCAAGTTACCATCTAAAGCATATCTTAAATCATGTCCAGGTCTACTAGTATGAAAGTCTACCATTTCATATTTAAGTTCTACGTTTTGGGCCTTGGCAATATTTTGTGCTAGTTGTAAGTTATCCCACTCAACAGGTCCTACTAAATTAAACTTAGGACACTTAGCACCACCAAAGTCTTTTGGCATGGCGTCTATCTTATCCTGATTGTTTAATAAAAATAGACAACCATCTGCCACATCTTTAGCGTGAATATAATGTCTGCTACCTGGTATAGTTTTACTTTCGTCACTATGTATTGTTACTGACTCACCATCTCTTGCTTTTCTAATAACCATTGGTATAAATTTCTCGGGGTGTTGTCTTTCACCAAATACATTCATTGTGTGGGTAATGTAAATTGGCATACCATAACTATTTTCAAAAGCAACAGCCAATTCTTCACCACCAGCTTTTGTTGCTGAGTATGGATTAGTAGAATTGTATCTATCTCTTTCTTTATAATTTACTCCGTGAGGTGCTGGGCCAAACACTTCATCTGTAGAGAAGTAAATAAATCTTTCTAAATTCTTTTGTTTACGACCAAAGTTTAATATATTACATGTAGCAACCACATTATCCATAACAAAACACATAGGGTCTTCTATTGATCTATCAACGTGTGATGAGGCAGCCATGTGTACAATGTAATCAAACTGACCTAAATCTGCTTGTAACATCTCGTTTACCTCTGCTCTTAAATCATGGTAAACTATTCTTAATCTCTTTTGTGTTTCAGGTGGAAACTCTGTCATCATGTCTGATATTCTATTTAAGTTACCAGAATAATCTAATCTATCTAATGATACTATTTCCCAATCTGTATGTTGTAGTAAATGTCTAATCGTGTGATGTGCTATGAAGCCAGCACCACCTGTTAATAATAATCTTTTCATACTTTATTCCTTAAACTCATCCATTGTTTTGCTATCACTCTTGGTGAGTGATGTTTTTGTATATACTTTTGGCCTTCTTCTATTTTACTTATAACAGATTTAGGATTGTCTAACGCCCACAATATATTTCTTTTCATAGAACCCATACCTATAAATTTAACATAGTTATCATAACTAATTACACCGTGAGTTGTAATAACATATCTACCTTGTGCTATACTATCTATAACTCTATTAGGACTTTTAGCATACACTCTTTCAGGATTAGTATTAGATATAGGCATTATCACAAAATCACATTCTCTTACAAGTTTAGCCTGTAGTTCATAGTCCCATTCATACAATTTTAATCTATCATGTTTGCTTAAGAATTGACCAAGACGTGTTAATCTTTGAACAGCGTACTGATATTTTTGAGTTGTAGCATGTAGTGTGTATTCTATTTTCATAGAATCTAGTATGGCAAATAATTCTTCCCAATTTACCATTGAAAAACTTTTACGACCACCAAAATAACAAAGATTTAAATGTTTACCTGGCTCAAACTTAACTGGTTCTATATCTCTTTCATAAGGGTCATCTATTATATGAGCATGTCTTTCACATTGTAAATATATTGTATGTTCTAATTGTTCACAAGTTGTAGTAATCATATCGGCATGTTTACAACCAGTATTCATAATCTCTGTATTACTTCTATGATCTCGTCCTAATCGCCACTTATCATCACAAACGTCAAATACAAATTTTATACCATTATCTTTTAAATACATTATATCTTCTACACTAGCCGCCTTAGCAACAATTACAATATCATCTTTAGTAGCCTCATCAACACTGTCAATATAACCATCTGTTGGTAACATATATTTTAGTGGTACTATACCTCTAAATCTTTGTGACGCTCTTTTAGGTGGTTCATCTTTCTCAACAAAGGCTCTGGCTTTTGGTAATAAAAATTTTATGTTCATTAATATAATGTGGCTCTATGAGGTCCTATTTTAAAGTTATTGGGTTTTTGATCACCTTGTAATTGATTAATTACTTTAAATGCCCAACCATTTGCCATTTCCTCTGCCGTAAATTGACATAATGATAGGTAAAACATGTGTTCCCTTATTTTTAATTCATGTGGATATTTTGGATCATTTATGTTTTCTATAAAGTTATTAGATAAACAACTACCAGCATTAGGACCTAAAGTTGTGGCTGGGAAACCTTTTAGTATTGCCTCTATAGAAGCTATACTATTAAAAGTAATTAGTGAATCAAATTCTTCTTTTACTAATTGTTCTTGTAAAGAAAAGGATTGTCTGTCACTTCTACTTGCTTTTGGTCTTAATACAATTTCTCTATTCGTATGTTTTTTTGACTCTTTTAAAAAGTTTTCAGTCCATTCTTCAGCACTACCACCAAAATGATTAAATACTTTTTGACTAGGTGGCACTAATAATATTCTGTTTGATCTTGCTCGTCTTGTGTATATTTGATTTTCTCTGTAACCTAAACCCATTGTATCAAATCTTTGTTGAAAAATGTGTTGTTCTTTATGATGAAAAGTCCTAGGTATTTCTATCTTAGGGTCTATTCTATATTTTACATTATAAGTAGGGCCAAATAATTTTTTGTAAATTCTATCAGTTTCTATGGTATTTAAAGTTTGTAAATTATTTTTAGAAATTCTGTGCCATTTTTTAGTTGAAAAATTACCAAAATAACCTGTGTCAATATAATAAAAGTCTATACCTTTTTCTATACATTCATGTATAAGTGGTGACTTACCAAGACCTCTAAAGATACAAGGTGATTTATCTTTATCTAAATCTAATCTTTCTGATCTAACATATTCACAATCAGGTATACCTTGAGCACAAGCGGCTATATAAGGGTCTGTTCTATTCTTACCTTTTTTTTCTCTTTCGTCTGCCTTTTCGGTAGACCAATCTACTGCTCTAATCATTTTGCCTCTCTATAAATTTTTTGAAGTAATCTCCGTTTTCTATTTGTTCTAAAGTCCAATGACTCTCTCCTAGGCCATGTAAAAACTTATCTCTATCTAAATCATAATTAGGATTTTCAATGTCTGATAACTCGCCAGCATTCATTGGTGTTAGATAACCTGTAGGGTGTGTAACAAACAATGGCTTACCTTCTATAATTGCTGGTGCTCCAGATGATGATGTAAATACAACAACAGCATAACTATCTTTTACTTCTTGTACTAAGTCAGGATAGTTATTACCTGGTGAGTGTATGTCAAAATTTTTAATAGTATTTTTTGCCTCATATAATTTTTTAATATCTTCAGCTGCTGTAGGGTGACCCATTCCACTATGAGTTCTTACTACTATTGGTCTGTCCGTATATTGTCTTAACTTTTGTGCCGTTTCTATGGCCCATTCAGCAGCGTTTACACCATGGCCTGAATAACCACCACTACCTCTATTACAACTTATATAAATTTTATCACCTTTTCTTTTATATGGTTTTATTTCTATGTCACATTCTCTTTTCATATAATCCCATTTTTCTGATTTAGGATTATCATTAAGGTAATTTGTTTCATTAGGATAAACTTTACCATAAGCAATTCTTACAAACGAACCTTTTATATCTTGTCTTTTCTTTTCATATGTGCCTAAAATGTTACTATCAAAATACCATATCTTACCCTCTGGTTCGTATCTTTCTATAAGGCGTCTTCTTAATATTAGACCAGTTCTATTTTCTTTGGCGGGCATGGTTCTTTGAAAGTTAAAACAAAATACATGTGAGTAACCGTTTTTAACTTGATCGTCTGGTACTAAATCTGCTCGCCATTTATCGTTGGCTGATCTGCCTACACCTCTAGCAAATGCCCTAACTAAATCTGCTTTATATCCAGCTGCTGTGGTTGTTAATGTATAAACACCTATTGTATTCATTATAAATCTATTTGTGTTGTATCCTTATATGTTTCAAACCATTCATCAGCATAGTGACAATCTTTATAATTTTTAAAGTATGGACCACCCTCTGTATAGTGTACTAGTTTAGCATTAGGATTATATTGATACTCACCAACTAAATGATTCCACTCCACATCTATATTACCAATTAGTTCTTCACTCTCTAACCATTTAAATTGATGTAGTTCTAATCCTGTGGCACTGTTTACATAATCAGGTGTAAGTGTTCTACATAAAGCATTATTAAAAATCATCATACTTGACCAGTTCTTTTTAGGATATGGTGTTTGTGGTTGATTCATAAATTTTATTGTAGTTGTAGGTGTATAGTCATGTTGTACTGCTTGTACAGCATACTTGGTAGTTCTTTGTCGCCATAGTTTAGATATATCAGCACGAGCTAACATATCACAATCCATAAAAATAGCATGACCAGAATAGTTACAAAGATAAGGTACAAGAAATCTACTAAAGGCAAACTCTGTGGATTGTATCTTTAATCTTTCTCTAACAAATATGTCTTTGATATTTTCCAATCTAATTGGTGTTATAGAAATTGGTTGTGTTGAGTGTTTAAGTAAACTATGTGATAGTGTACTAAAAGCCACCTTCTCATTGTTATCGTAACCTACAAATATTCTAATCATTTACTGGAGCTCCAACACTTTCTCTTTTAATATCGTTATGGTCAAACTCTGCCCAATATAACTCAAAGGCAACACCATCTTCCAAACCTATAAATTGGTGAAACACACCAGGTTTTACTCTCATAAAATCACCAGCGTTTAATATTGTTTCATCTACCAAGTCGTAATCATTTTGCCATACTTTGACCATCATCTTACCTGACTCAACAAAGAAACCATTCCATTTAAATTCGTGTTTGTGTTTTGAACAAGCTACATTCTTTTTATAATTTATTCTATGAAACTCTAAAACACCATTAGCGTGGATCAATTCTGTCTGACCCCATATTTTTCCTGCTTTCATTTTAACATTACCCCTGCATCTTTCCTTTTTTTACCTTTTAAGTGACTAGCGTACTCACTCATATATGTATCCGGCCATGGATTACCAGTATTTGTAATTGACGGTGCCAGATTCCACTGAGGATGTCCGCTTAAATATTTTTTTCTAACACAATCCCAAACATAACTATCGTGCCATTCTCTTTCTTTAAATAATAAATCTTGTGTGTAATAATTTCTTAACTGTTGTACAAAGTTTATTGTGGCAGGTTTAGTTAGATTATAACCTACAAAACCACATTCACTGTAATAAGTTGGTCTATCAATAAAAGATATACAATAATCTTTTGGTAAAAACTTTTTTATTACTTCTTTTTCTGTAATTGTTTTGTTAAAAAATATATCAGCGTCTACCCAAAACACATAATCATACTCACAATTTAGCATGAAGTGTGTTTTAGCAAATATCTTATAACTAAATCTAACGGCGTCCATCTTATAATTGGCTCCCTCTATAATAACGCTAGGGTCATTTGGGTCAACACTACCATAACTTTTACCAGAGTTTCTTTCTTTAAACTCTTTTAATTCTGGATTACATAAGTTTGTATCACACCAATTTGTATTAGGAAATATTTGATCTGGTACCCAACCCTCATGGTAAACATATAAAGGAAATGGCCAGTTGTAGGTACTCATAAATCTATGAGCGTAATAGTTATAAAGTTTTTCGTTAAATGTTGTTACTAATGCTATCTTCATGTCCTGCTCTCATTATATAATAACTATCTATAATATCAGTTATTGGATTATTCAACTTTTGTTGATCAAACACTTTCATTAAATCAACACCTTGAGTAAGTTTAAATTGTTCGTACATCTTTTCTTTATCAGCATTACCTTTGCCTGTGGCATACTTCTTAATAACACTTGGTACAATTGTTTTACATTCATACCTTTTCTGTAATCTATATTTAAGAATACCACCGTTTTCAGCAATTTGAAATATTGCTTGGCCTTTTGAGCCATAAGAGTAACCCTCAATAAAAATTTGTTTGTCTGTTTGTTTCTTGTGTAGTGTGTCCAGAATATGGAGCACCCAATCTGATAGGATCTTAAACCTATTAATAGGTCCTGTATTTTCTTCATGTTCATAACCAATAATATTATCATACATCTTACCAATATATTTTTTCTTACTTGTTAGGTAATAAAAATTACAATCACTAAAAGAAGTACCACCACCTGTTGCTACACATATGGCAGGACTATTTAAACTATAATCAATTCCAACTATTGTCTTCGTCTTCGACTTCTTTGTTAATCCATTCAACTTCATCTGCTTCATCT
>Ga0209535_1001997_pt1 | contig 13443 bp, 20 predicted proteins | sample LinPmetageLP28_FD_184041 | JGI IMG/M metagenome (GOLD analysis project Ga0209535, IMG submission 184041) | Marine viral communities from the Pacific Ocean - LP-28 (SPAdes) (version 2) | ecosystem: Environmental > Aquatic > Marine > Oceanic | place: Pacific Ocean | collected 2009-08-22 | reverse complement strand
ACCTCATCAAAGTGTGCGCCATGTGATTTTGCTAAATTATAATCAAACCAACTACTGCCCATCCCCACAATAGCTACAGTTTTACCTTCAAGTTTCTTGATTTGTTTCATATCTTCTCCTTTTTTAAAAACTAAGTAATCTGCGTTCTTAACGAATCATATCTGTATTCGTCTCTTCTTCCTCTTGCCTCTGCTTTATTTTTCAATCTTGCCATTTCTTGTTGAAATCTATCTTCGTATAGTTTCATCATATCTGGGTCGCCTTTCATAAAAATATAAGCTTCGACTAAACACCCATACAATAAACCATTTCTTGCATGTTCTGATATCCAAGTCCCAGTTGTATCTGTAACTAAAGAATTTGGTTTGTATAAGTAATGGAGCTCCACATCATAGTTTTGATCTGGTACTGGGGCTATAATAATAGTTGATTCCTTTGTTCCTGTATTTAAGTCTTTATCAAAGTCTCCATAATACAAAGGTATTCCTTGCGATCCAGAGTCTGTTGGATCTGGCGCATATTCTTGCATAAAACTGGTATGTTTTTTATCTAAAAAAATATAATCTCCATCTGTTTTAATGACCGCTAACGAGAAAGATAGCTCAAAATCATCTGGAGTGGTTAAAAACCTAGTGCCTTTGGTCATCAAGCCTTTTACATTCTTTCTAAAATAATCAAATTGAACAAGTTCAAATATTCTTTCTTCTGCATTTTTAATGATGTCGTCTAAAGTGCTAACAAAAGTTGTTTCAGAGTTTTCTGAAAAATTTTGAATTAAAGTTTTTAATTCGGTTAATGTTAAAGGACTGCTCATACTAAGTGTTTAATTGTCCACCCATACCTGAGTGATTAGTACAGTAATAATAAAGCGTAGGTGCTCCACTTGCAACTTCTATCTGAGTGTAAGCTCCTGAAGAGCCAGGAGTGCCGCTTGTGGTAACGCCTGTTGTATATTCAGATCCACCAGCATGAGTTCCATTTGAGGTTGTAGAAATTCTTAACGGATGACTGCTGTTGGTACTATCAGATTGGTCAAATTTGTATGTTTGGCCTTCTGTTAAAGATAAAGTTGGAGCGCGAGAACCATCAATATAGAAATAATTTGCTCCTAAATAGTTAGCCACAGTAACTGTATAAGTTGTTGGGCTTGGAGTAGGACTTGGGCTAGGACTTGGAGAAGGCGATGGAGACGGAGCAGAACCATCTGTAACAACAGATACAGATCCTAGGTCACTTGCTATTTCAGAAACTGTAAAATTTGCTCCTATAATATCTGAGTTCATATAATGAGGTGTGTAGATATCGGTATAAACAACCACAACATAACCTTCACCAACCTCTTTATCTGTATCTGGTCTTGGCCTGTAAAGTGCTTGAGGATCAGCAGGAGCTGTATGCGGTTCTAGTTGAGGGTGTTTTGGCTCAAAACACTCAGAACAAACTTTAAAACCAGTCCATTCTTTTTTTAAATCTTTTAAAGGGTATTCAAACGCACACCTATCGCATAAACCTATTGCAAATTTACCTGAAGCGTAAGACATGTTACCTCAAACTATTAAACGGCCTAATTCTAAATGATGCTTTATCTTCATCAGTAGACATAGCCCTATCAAATTCTTCTTCGTATACTTGTTTTAATAATTGAACTTTTTCTGGAGCTCTTTTAATTGCAATATAATATGCAAGACCTGCTGCAAAACAAGGATAGAATCTAAAAGGCATATCCATTGTATTAGTTGCAGCGTCGGCATCATCCATTCTAATCATCTTATTAAAAACCAAAATGTCTGTTGAATTTTCTGGCGTAGGCCAAACTTTTAAAACAGGTGCATTTAATTTATCTAAAAACCATTGAGAAGGCATGCTTTGAGTTGTTTTGTTGGGAATGTTTAAATAAGAACTTCTGCTTAACCTATCAATAGAAATGTCTGTTTGTTCTCCGTTTGTTGTACGCCTCAAAACAACATCTAAAATATCAATTACATTAGAATTTAAAGTATATTCAGCCGTTCCTTGAGTAACAGTTTGAGTGTCTTGTTCTATTGTCCATTGGTTTAGGCCTCGGTTGGCCCATTCAGCAAGCATTAAGTTGATAGATCTTCTAGCAGTTTTTAAATCATAACCAGTTCTAAGCTCTAGGCCGCATCTTTCAAATGCTTCCTCTACGAACTCAGCTACGTTTGGTTCAAAATTTGTACTGCCTGAAAGTGCCATTATTTCTTACGTTTTGTTGTTTTAAGAGATCTTTCTATTTGTTTCGCTTGTTTCAAATGAAGCTTTGAAGCTCCTTTTAATTCTTTAACAAGTTTTCTTTTTTGTTGAATTGATAGCTCAGTCATTATTCATCCTCGTTATACAGGTTATCAAAAACTCTGTTTACATCTAATGTGTAGTCTAAATCAGATTTTGAGTAATGTATATGTTGAGACGGTTTAAAGTCTGGCGCTCCCTCTCCTGTAACAAACCAAGCAGGATGCGTAACTCTTACTCTATTGTTTGGCAAAGCTACAATATTTCCTGTCCATTCACCAGCGTCTAGTAGCTCTAAAACATGACTACTTTTATGTTGGGCTGGATCATCAGCAATTTCATTTTCAGCATAATCAACCGTAAAATAATACTTTGCTGGAAACATTTTACCATCTATTTTTGCAAGCCAAGGACAAGGTGTGGCTCTATCTATAACGTATACTGAATTATGATGAGAAGAACAATCCCAGGGCTGTGCATCATGTACCGCCATAGGTTTTGCAAAATCATCAACAAGAGTGTCGGCAACTAATCCTGTAATTGGCATTCTTGCCCACATAGCACCACCATGTATATTACCCTCGTCCCAATCTTCGCAATTAGATTCTTCTCCAGTAAATATTACATGAAAACTTAAACATCTAGTCGGCATTGTTGTAACGCCAACCGCCATAGCGTGTATAAACTCACCATGATGTTTCTCATGGTTATGGGTGTACTCTCTCCTTACCCAGCATTTAAAATGAGGTATGTTGCTGTATAAATACGCCACTAATTAGGTAATATCTTCTCTTCTGCGATTTGCAAAACCTGCTGCAATAGATACAGATCCACCTTTTGATTTTTTCATAACAGCATTGCCTTTTGAAAATTTCATTTTACTACCGCCTTTTGATTTCATAACGACATCGCCTTTAGATTTTTTTAATACAGCATTGCCTTTTGAAAATTTCATAACGGCATCACCTTTAGATTTTTTAACTCTACTAGAACCTTTTGAATTATATTTTCCCATTATTTTTTACCTTTTTTAGTTGTTTTCTTTGCTGGAGCTTTCTTAGCTGGAGCTTTCTTTTTAGGCATATTAAGATAGATGCGATCTTCTTTTACAGGCTCATCTGGTCTTACTTTTGCTTTTAACCTTGCGGCCTCTTTAGCTTTCATTTTATCTTTTTTTGTCATAATTGCCTCTCTGGGGTTTTTTAATTTTGCAATAATATTATTCTATCTTAATATATTAGCTATTGCTCCTAATAAAACTTAGTTTTTTTTCTTTTGTTATTCATTACTTTACCACATCCTCTAGCAATTCTAATCTCTACGACATCGCCTTCTGATTTTTTAACTCTGCCATTTTTCCAACTAATTCTTTTAGAGCTAGTTTTTTTCTTGGCTGCTGATGTGCATTGAGCTTTTGTTGGTCTACAGGCAGGATAACTTCTACGTTTTTCACCTTTTTTTCTACCGCAAGGTTTACCAGTTTTACAATCTACCCATCCTGTACCGTCATTTTTAGAAAACCAATCTCTAAGTGTTTCTTTTTTAGCCATTAGCTTAATTTAGTTTTGGTTCTTTTTCCTGCAAGCATATTGTTAAAACCTCTTGCTTGAACAAATGTTACTTCGTCACCAGTTGCTTTTTTTACTCTTTTTTTACTATTACCGTAATTGGCTGCACCAACTTTTCTGCATTGAACCAATCTGCCGCTAGCATATGCGCTAGGCCAAACTTTTGCACTACGCTTTACTTTATGATAACAAGCGTCTTTTTTGGTTTTATTTTTAGCTGCCATTTAACATTTCCACCTTCGTCTTGCTTGACGTATTCTTGAGTTAGGATCGTTTCTTGTTTTAGCAGAACTTTTCTTTAGCTGACCAAGCGATCTAGCGCAATAAGATTTACGCCTTTTTGCTGCTTTACTGCCTTTTTTAACTTTGCCTGTTACAGCAGTTTTAAGCTTAGATCCAGGATTGGCTTTACGATAAGCGGCTACACCTTTTTTAGTCATACCAGCGCCAGACTTAGTAGGCCTATAATTAGCCCCTTTGCCCTTGGTGGTTTTGCGTATAGGTTTTGCTTTTCTGCGTTCTGCCATAACACTTAATATAGTAGCACTATAGAAGTGCTACTACAAAAATTTAAGCAGCGTAGTTTTTAAAAAGAGTTAACACTATAACGTACGAGTCATTGGCGCCAGCGCCTGTCGTAGTTAGCTTTATATCACCTGTTTTTCCACCTGCGGCTGCTGTATTTATTATTCCGCCAAAATCTGTAAAGTCTTCGTCAGTTGTGTAATCTGCATTAAGATCCCAACAAATAGTAGGAGTAGTTGCATCCCATAAAAGTTTTACACTCATGCCAAAGGTTGAATAAACAATCTTTGCAAGACGAACACCCGTACATGCTTTGCCATAGTTGTTAGGCTGCAAAGCACTAACGTCTACTTTTTTTACTGCACTTTCACCCGTACCATCAGATGTACTGGTTAGCTGAATAATAGCAAGCCTATCGCCATCTAACAGAGTTGTTGATGTTGCTGCATCTGCCATTGTTTACTCCTATCTTTCAACCATTACATTAATGTAATCAACAGTCATAGTTTTTGCTACTGCTTCACCATTTTGAATACCAAAAGAAATGGTTAAATCTTCATCATTAGGAAGGTTAGTATCTGCAAGAACCAAAGGCTCTGCATTATTAACAGAGTAATGGACATTTGAAGTATTTGGGTCAATAAACCAGCTTAAAGTAATAAACGTATCATTTGACATAGTAGCGATACTTGATGCTGTAGTAGCAGAATTGTTTTTCTCAACAGAAAGATCAACTGTCGCTGCTCCATCTGCACTAATAAAGAAAATACCATCTGTTACATCAAGGGGGGAAGTATCAGTTATATGTAATCCCATAACGAAATCACTTTGAGTGGCATCACTGACTTTAAATCTGCTTGAAAAGAAAGCTCTTTTCCCAGCAGCAAGTGTAAATGCTTCGCCTTTTAGCTGTAAGAAGTCTAAATCGTTATCTCCAGCAGCGTTGGTAAGCAATAAAGCCCCACCAGCGGATGAAGTAACTGCTTCTGTTGCACTACCTGTGCCAGCTTCAGTTGTAGTGATTGTCCAATCACCAGAGTTGTACGTCATAAAGTCATTAAAATAACCGTAGTACGTTTGATCCGATGGATATGGTTGAAACATCGGTAAGTCTTTTTTACTTTTACTAGCAACAGTATTACCTGCCCATAGTATTAGATTTTGAAAATGCGGATTAGCCATTATGAACTCCTTTTATTTGTATTAATGGAAACCTTGCGGTCCTCATCAAGCTAATTAACAAATTTTAGTTTAACTCTTGAATTATTTTAAAGCAAGGATAAAAAAAGGGGAGCAAATGCTCCCCTTTTATCAATTGCTAAGAATTAAGCACCTTGAGAAGCGAAAACAGCTCTCCAATTGGAGAAACCGAAAGAGTATCTTTCTCTAGCTTTGTAACGCATGTTACCAGTATCGAAATCACCCTCTAGGGCTGTTGACATAGGACTTCTTTGGAAGTGTTTAAAGCCGTCTGGACAATCTGTTTTTAAGAACCAAGCATCATTGTCTGTTAGATAGTGGTTAACCACATATCCATCAGGACACATACCCATATTCTTAATAGCGTTGATGTCATTGTCAGATGTACCAACTCTACCAGGAGTGTTGAGTAATCTATCAGCGACAAATTGCAGTTGAGGCGGAACAATCAACTTCATACCTTTTAGAGCAATTTGTAATTGTCTATCATCGGTTAGAGTTGATATAGAAATTAACGCATCTTCTAAAGAAGTTTCGTTAAGATCTGAATAAGTAGTTGGCCTGTTACTTGCAGTTCCGCCGCCACCTAGAGGGTGAGCGTTAGAAACAAGAGGTTGACCGTCACCACCAGTTACACCAGCTGCAAACGCATTGTTAAGAACAGATGCTGCTTTGATTTGCTTAGTATTTGCCATAGATCTAGCCAAGGCTTTTGTATACCTTGAACCAAGTCTATCGTAAAGATTATCTTCAACCGCTTCTTCTGTAAGAGCGAAAGCTAAAGCAACAGTTTCATGGTTGTAACGCGATGTAAAGCCTTCAGTAGCGTTATCAAACGATACTCCAGCTCCTTCAGCTTTAACTGAAGCGTTTCCAAAACCAACAATCATTACTTCTTCTTCGAATGCTCTATCTGAAGACTCAGTCTCAAATATTTCTTCGTGTTCAGAATCGTACCTTGCATACTCCATACCAAAAAGGGCATTAAGTCCAGGCTCTAGTTCTTTTGCTAATTGGGATCTATTAATAGCCATTAGTTATACCCCTGTTACTTGAGCATAGAAGTGCTCGTTAATTTTAACAATCATATTGACATTAGCTGAAGCTGAACCAGTACCTAAAGTGCTGTTTTCAGGGTCAGTAGAAATACCCACAATTCTCAACTGAGCTGAAGTAGCAGCAGTAGTGCCGCTAATTTCAAGAGCTGAGATGCCTGTTATTGTTGAACCTGCTGTATAAGCAGAGTCAGCGTTGTTACCAACGACTGTCTGCACTACTGAACCAGTAGCAGCTGATTGAACTTGAAACAAAGCATTAGGATCGTCAACTACGAATGCCACCGCATCAGATGTCACAGTTCCATTAGGCCAATACGGTGAAAAAATCGTATCTCCGCTTGAATCTGTAAATTGACATCCTCTAAAGACTCCTAGGACAGGATTATCTGTAGCACCAGCAACTAAAATAGTTCCTGCACTTGTCATCTTGACTAGGTCGCCTGAAAAAATGTTTCCAGATGCACCAGAGGCAATTTTGTATTCGGTTACTCCTTCGCTGTTGTAGCCCGAACCAACTGTTCCTACTGGTTTTAATCCGAAAGGTGCATTTTGATTAGACATATTATTACCTTTAAATTAAATTTTTATTAGACGGTATAAGAATTAATTTCTTTCACCGCCACCAAAAGTTACGCTTGATGTTCTCTGAGGTTTTAACATCGGAGAACTTGGATCTGATTCCTTTAATAGATCATTGTCAATAGCTTCTTGTTGCTGTTGAGCACGTTCTGAGAAATAGGCGTTTCTTTCGTCACGTGTTTCGTTTGGAATCTTTGCCAAAAGCAAACCACCCACGGATACAACACCAGCGTGCTTTCCATCATCAATCGAAGGAAGTTCAAAGTCTCCAATCTCTTCAGTATGTACGAGCTCAAAGCCCTCACGTAACCTAGACATTACATTCTTTTTATCTTCCTGACCGACAATTTCGGCTCTTATCCACCTATAGGTATAACCTTCAGGTGCAGGTGGTGTCTCCAACATAGATGGGGGACGCCATGGTTTGCGAGCGTTCATATTAGCTCGAGTATCGGCAGAACGAGGAGTTCTGTTATCGGTTTCTTTGTTATCAGCCATATTTGTTACCTTTTAATATGCTTAGCGTATTCTGTCACTGGTACATTTAAACGACGGGCCATTTCGACTTCGCTTTTGCTTAGTCTGACTTGTCGTTTTTTACCAGAGCTTTCTGACCGTCCAGCTGGAGCAACAGTTTGTTGCATCTTCGCTTTAGGCTTTACATCTCCGCCGCCGTTAAACTTATGCGGAAATTCGACTCTAATACGTTTGTCTATCTCATCATAGTACATTGAGTCGCTAGGATCAAACCCTTCTTCCTCAATTAATTTCTGATGAATGTTAAAAGCGGCTAAAGTCATTATCTCGTCTTGACCAAACCACTCGTTTTTTTGTGCCCAATCCTCTGCTTCAGGGTCTGCCTGTGCAGGTGGAGCTTGAACTTGTTGTTGAAATGCTTGCTCTTGTGGAACATTTTGAACCACAGGCTCTCTTTCAATTTGCATTCTGTTGTTAGCTAACTTACTTTCCTCAACAGTAATCTTGTCAAGAATTTCTTGGGCTTTTGTTACCTTGTCCCAGTCTTGTTCCTGATAAGCACCTTTTAAAACTGTATTGGCTTGAGCTCTTTGAGATTTTAATCTGTTTTCAGCCTCGCCATAATAGCTTTGGTTTAGTTGCGACGTACTGCTTTTTAAATTTTCATTTTCAGCTTGTAAGTTTTTTGCATACTCGTAAGCAGATTGAGCTGCACGCTCTTGCTCACGCATTTTTTTGGTTAAAGTAGCAATACGTTTTTGAACGCCTTTTGAATAGTTTTCTAATTCGTCTTGCTCTTCATCTTTTTTTGTTTCTTCTTTAGAAACATCTTCTACGGCAGCTTGCGCTTCTTGATCTTCTTCTGGAACATCAAGTTCTACAACCTCACCTTCTTCAATCTCCTCCTCTGGAGCTTGATTATTTTCTTCTTCTAGCATGAGTCCTCCTCACGTTTATAGCGTGACGATATCATCGGGATCTTGAATGGTCGCGATAACCTCGTCGTCGTTAATAATACGGCATTCTGCATCATCGCCTAACTTAAAGCGAGCTCCAGCATACCGACCAATTAGCACCCATTGCTTCTCTTCACACCAAGGTGTGTCTCCAAATTTGTCTTTGTCTTTGTAACAGAGCGGACCCATTTTAATCACATACGCAACTACTGAGGCCAAAGCTTCTCTGTCAACTGATTCTTTTGTTAATACAATCCCGCCTTTAGATACACCTCTGCCTCTGTAAGGAAGAATTAACATTCTCCATCCAGTAGGACTGGGCATTCTTTCTATTAAGGTTTTATCAACCAGGGTAGGATCTAAAACACGTTCTTCTGCGCTGACAAAAGCTTTGTCAACTTCAGAATTACTTTCTTCTTTTTGGGTTTCTGCGGCTTTGTCTTTTTCTAATTCAGCTGCAATATGGTCAGGTACTAGCACTTTGTTCTTCGTCATCTTCTTCTATCCTTTTTAGCAATTCCCTAAGTTCTTGTTCTACGTCAACGAGGGAATTGTAACGTCCACGTAGATATTGATAATCTTCAAAAGATTGCGCACCATTGAGTATTTGACTCTGGGTGTCGTCTTTCTTCTCCTGTAGCCTTTTTTTTAATTGGTTAGCTACCCAAATTGTTGACATTAATAAATGCCAGAAAACTTACCGCCAAACTCAGCAGCGCCCATGCCTCTTGCTTTGCCTTTACCCATTCCAGGTTTTGGAGAGGTATTAGCATCAAAAGTTCCTGCATCTGTTTTAGAAGGAACAGTTCCTTTGTTGCTGTATGAAAGTTTGTTTTTGTCTACTTTTATATTTTTAGCCATTTGTTTACCTAAATTGATCGAACTGTTTTAGACCGATATCAATTAATTTTAGTTCTTTTTGCTGGTCAAGTCTATCTTGAGTCGTATCGTCCTTCATTCTAGCAATATCTCGCTGAGCGTCAATACGTTCTCGGTCTATTTGATCTTGTCGGGATTTTTCATCTGCACGCATTTGCTCTTTAACGGCAAACTGTTCTTTATCTTGTTGTAACTCTTGACCTTTGAGTGCTAGCTCTTGTTTTCTAATTGCTACCAACGGATCTTCTTGCGGCGGAGTTGCTACTTGCTGAGCAAACTGGGCCATTAGATCGGTCATTATTGGAGAGCTGAACTGCGCCAGTATTTCGTTGGCTTGTTGATTGAGCGCCGCCGCGTCAACAGGTGTGGATTGTTGGGCTTGTTGCTGCAATTGTTGATATTGCTGCATAGCCTCGGGCGGCATCTGTTGTTGCGCGATCAAGTCAGCTTTCATCTGTAGATGCTGCATGATATGCGAATGTATGTTGGCTTGAATCTGAGCGTTCATTTGAACTGGCTGCATGTTCAACAAGTTAACGTGAGATGCAATATGAGCATCATGGTTTTGCTGAATAAATGCTTGCGCTGTTCCACCCATTAATAAAGTGCTGTTTTCCATGCCAGATTCAATCGGTTTCGGTTGAGTGTCTGGAGGTGGTATCAGCAAAGAATCAATATTGTCTGTTCCTAACGCAGCATACATTCTGCGATAAGCTTCGTACATACCATTTGGACCATGAATCTGCGGGTTGGATTGAACCAACTGCATCATTTCTTGAGCCATAATAATTCTTTGGCTGGTAGAGAATATGTCTGGATTAGAGACAGGGAACACATCCACTCTATCATCAAAGTCAGCTTGCTTGATCTCCATTTGACCGCCTGCTATAGCGTATGGATAAGACTCGGGCAAACTCTTAGAGAATATTTCTGCTAAAAGTTTAAACTCTTTCTTTTGACCTGCATGCAAGCGTTTATGAATAGCAGACAAAACTTTGGTTGATTTCTCTAACAAGGCAACCGTAGTTCCAACGGGTGCTTGCGAGTTACCTTCGCCTATATTAATTTCTGCAATAGAGGCAAACCTTTGGCCGCTTTGAACCAATAAACCTAACAAAGACAACAAGGTTTGACTTGGTTCTTTAAAAGGCAGGGGTTGAATCGCATCGCGCAAAGATCCTGCGGGTGCATCTACATCCCTAAACTCACCTGGCTGAATCGGAGAATCTTCGTCTCGAATACGAATGCCTCTGGTTTTAAAACCAGCAGGTAAGTTAGCCAAAGTACCAGCGTCAATCAATTGTCTAACAATTGACGTTGAGGCTTTGGATAAACCACCTATCATATGAGTTAAGCCAAAGCCGTAAAAGCCTAGGCCTGGCAAGAACTTGAAGTGAACGAAGTATTCAATTTTGTTTTTCATCGGATCTTCTTCTTCAAAGTTCCTACGAATCGCTAGAATGTTTTCGCTGTTGCTGTCAATCGTTATGATGTAAGGCAATTTAACTTCTGTATACTCGCCTTCTTCATTTACATCTTCAAACCCTTCGAGGTCTAAGTTGCAATGAACTTCGTAAAGATTAGATACTTCACCTGTATCGTAAGACGGCTCCATTCCTTCTAGTTTTTCGATTTCTTCTTTAACGCCAGATGCGTTTGATAGATCGCTGCCATCGCTTACTTTCACGTCTCTGTAAAAACCAATCGCTTGCAGTTTTTTGACTTCGTTCTCTGGCATCTTAATCACGTGAGTAATTCTTGGGCAAGACTCTAGATCGGTTGTATAGTAAGGAACGATTAAATCTTCGGGTGCAACAAACTTTGAAACAGCTCTTTGCAAGTTTTCATCGTAATAAACTTTCTTAAACGCAGAACCTGCCAACGGCAGATAAAACAACATCTGATCTAAGTCTTCGTCGTACTCTTCCATCACGTGAATGATTTGGTAGTTCATAAACTCTTTAACGCGTTGAGCTTGTTCTTCTGAGGCTGCGCTGTATTCGCCAACGACTTGAGTTTTAACTGGGCCTTGAGCAGGCAATAATTCTTTGTAAGCTTGGGCTTGGAACTGAGTAACACTTTCTCCGAGTAACGGATGAATCACGCCACTTGCACCCTCAAAAGGCTCAGATCTTTCATTGTCAAACTTCATACCTAGATACTTGAGTCCGTCGGTATAAGTTTTTTCCCAGTCTTTTCTGGCTGATTTGTCGTTTTCTATTGCGGCCGTTAGCTCAATATAGATTTTACTTAGCTCAGACTGAGAAACGACTTCGGCTAAGTTTTCGCTAAAGCCAACAGCTCCCATCTCTTCTTCCGTCTCACCCAAAATAACAGAGCCGTCGTCTTGATACTGAACTCCTTCTTCATCTAACCCTTCTAAGATTTCAATAATATCATCATCAATATCTTCGGTTGACCGCTCAGTTGTCATATCTTGCATGTCTTCTACTTCTTGAGCAGGATCAGGTGTTTGTCTTTCTATTGCCATTAGTAATAAACTCTCTGTCTAGGTTCGCGTTCTTCGTCCTCGTAATCACTATCTAAGTTTACAAAACCGCCCTCGCGGAATCGCATCAACGCTTGAGTCATAGTATCACATAAATCATCGTGAGCTCCAAACGGAAATGACGCGCACTCTTCAATCATATCCTCGGCAAATCCCATATTCGGAGCATACACCATACCAGACTCAAAGATGGGGGCAACCGAGTGCATTCTCGTTGTTTTATCATGGCCTCTGGTCGGCGAGTAATTGACCACGGGTATGCCCATTCGCCTAAGTTCATGGGTTAAGGGCGTGCCAGATGCTTTGGCTTCAATCAAAACCATATCGGTTTCCCAGTAACGATACTCGCGCATGGCTATTTCTTTGAGTTCGGGAAAGTCCCATCTGCCCTTTTGACAATCCAATAACATAACGCAATCGGGCGAATCTTCGCTGGGTCTAAATACACCCCAAGTTGAGATAGCAGAGTAATCGGCCGTTTCTTTTTTACTAAAAGCCGTATCGTAAGACTGCATAATATACTGAACAGAGGGCAAAGAATCATGTTTCCATCTTTGCCACCAGTCGCGTTTGATAATCGCACCCTCCTCAGAGGTCGGCGTTTGCATCCATTGAGCGTTCCACTTCATTCCAGGCAAAGACGCTTTTACTTTCTGCAATTCATCCAAAGCCCAATACTCGGGCCAAAGAGGCTTTTCGGTATCGGGGAAAATAGCAGGAAACTCTATTACTTCCCATTGGTCAGCCAAAGGTTCTTTCTGCGCATCTAACAATTTAGCGGTTAGGTCGATCGAAGACCAACGCGTCATCACTATTACAATCGCGCCTTTGGGTTGCAGACGCTGTCTTGGTCCAGAGGTGTACCACTCGTAGGCAGACTCTAGCGCAGTCGGCGAAAGTGCATCCTGTTCAGAATGCGGATCATCAATGATTAACAGATCCGCACCCCGCCCAGTTACAGCCCCACCCACACCTGCTGCAAAGTATTCGCCGCCTTTATTGGTTTCCCAACGCCCTGCCGATTTGTTGTCAGCCTGCAAACTGACGTCGGGAAAAACTTGTTTGTATTCTTTTTGATCCATTAAGTTACGCACTTTACGACCGAACCTAACGGCGAGTTCACCCGTATGGGTCGTCTCCATTATTTTCATTTTAGGTTTGAGCCCCATCACCCAAGACGGAAAGAAGGTCGAAGCAAACTCACTCTTGGTATGTCGAGGTGGCATGTTAACGATTAAACGATTGATCTCACCTCGAGCAACTTGTTCTAGCTTTTCGGCGAATATTTGATGATGGCGACCGCAGACAAACTCTGGCCACATGTGGTTGACGTAACTCAAAAAAGATTCTTGACACTCATCTTGAGTGGAGTAACCGTCTTGCTTTTCTAAAAGCAGCAGGGCTTCTTTGAGTTCAGCCTCTGTAAGTTTGGAAAAATCCAT
>Ga0209535_1001996_pt1 | contig 13445 bp, 16 predicted proteins | sample LinPmetageLP28_FD_184041 | JGI IMG/M metagenome (GOLD analysis project Ga0209535, IMG submission 184041) | Marine viral communities from the Pacific Ocean - LP-28 (SPAdes) (version 2) | ecosystem: Environmental > Aquatic > Marine > Oceanic | place: Pacific Ocean | collected 2009-08-22 | reverse complement strand
GGATATGTGCCAAAAACTGTAGGTTACTTGGGCGTTGTTATTTTAGTATTCCTTTTAGATACGTTAATATTAAACGAATTAATAAAAAGTATTTTAGATTTTGATTTCTTTTCAACTAAAATAGTATCTTTGGTCCTCATTTTAAATGAGGTTAAATCAATGGATGAATCTTGGGTAGTTTTAAAAGGCTACTCTTTTATAGATAAGTTCAAAGAGTCAATTACACAAATCAAAGATATTAAGAAAGAAATCAAATGAGAGGCATAGACAGAATCATTGTGCATTGCACAGCTACCCCTGAAGGCAGAGACGTAAGCGTAGGAGAAGTAAGAACTTGGCATCTAGCTAGAAACTTCTCAGATGTAGGATACCATTACCTCATAACATTGAACGGAACGGTTGAGGTAGGTAGACCCGAATCAAAGGTAGGTGCTCACACTAGAGGACACAACAAAGATAGCATAGGAATCGCATATGCGGGAGGAATGGATAAGTCTTATAAGAATCCTAAAGACACAAGAACACACGCACAGAAAGAAGCCTTAATATGGCTTATAGATGAACTAAAGAAAAGATATCCGGGCAGCACCGTTCACGGTCACAATGAATATTCTTCAAAGGCTTGCCCAAGTTTTGATGTATCTAAAGAAGGATACTAAGTATAGCAAAAATAGTAGTGTATATGGCAACCTTTCTAGTCCTTTTAAGTTTACTGTCTTTCTTTTTGTTTTCAGACAGTAAATAAATATTACTGTCTCCTACGTCTTTTAAGACCTTTTCACAGGACTTTAAGTTATTTTCGGCAATATTTACTAACTCATATAGTTTAGCTTCCTTAGAAGAGCTTATAATAGCTTGCTCCATTAGGCTATCTTTTTGTATTAGCTCAACGTATATATTATCCATCTGCTCAAGAGTGATGGCAACCAATGTATCTCCCTTGTTATCTATTAATGCGACTTGTGAATAACTCAATACGTTCAGAAGAAGGGAGTAGGTGATAATTACTAACTTTTGTTTCATAATATAATTTAATTGTATCTCTTTTAAAATCCAAGCTATCTATAGACATATATACCGTATCGGTAGATATAATATTGTGTTTAGGTGATATAATCTTGTTCTCTGTTTTTTTAACAAACAATAGATTAGTTATAATAACTGTAGCTATAAACGAATATAAAGCTATAAAAATAATTACTTGTGGACTCTTCATACTGCAAAGATAAAAAAGTTTTATATTTGTAAAAAATATAATCAAATGAAAGAATTAAGTAAAGAGGAGCTAGAGCTATTGCAAGGATTAGTAACAGACTATAATAATGTTAAAATCAGAATAGCTGACACTTTCATCGCACAGGATGCTTTATTAAAAGAGATAGAGTCAATGAAAGCTGCTTACATTAAAGAAGAAAAAAAATTATTAGAAAAATACGGAGATGATGCTGTCATCAACGTTCAAACAGGAAAAGTAACAAATGGCGATAATTAGTACATACCCAATATCAGGTCAAGTTAACCTAACAGATATATTGATAGGTTCTGACGAACAAGATGCAAATAAAACTAAAAACTACACAGTAGATTCTATACTTGCATTATTAGCTCAATCAACAGTAACCCTTCCTATACACGCAACTAATGCTGCTGCTAAATCAGCAGGACTAGCGACAGGTAGAATGTACAGAAACGCAGGAGACGGAACAAGCTCTAGCGTTGTGTGCGTTGTTTATTAATGGGGATTATTAGAAAGATATCTATTGGACCTGACTATAAGTCGGGTGCTATGCACTATATAACAGGTCAGTCTGTCCTGAATAATAGTCATACAATACATTTAATTAAATTTAATAAAGAAAAAAAATCAATAGAGATATGGATACAGTCCGGGCAAGAAGTATTTGTTTGGAAAGAGTTTAATGAAACCGTACCCGTATCTATTGAATACAACATAAACTTTTAATGAAATCACCGTTTTACTTTATAGTAAAGCCATTAAAAGGAAGACGATACGACAACACAAGAGAGATAGCAGGACTAGAGCTTGTCGTTAGTACATCTGAAGAAGACCATATGTTTTCAAACAGATATGCTGAGGTTGTCGAGCTTCCAATAGGCTACACAGGAGGAGTCAAGGTAGGAAACACCTTACTCGTACATCACAACGTATTTAAGTTTTATAATGATATGAAAGGTAGGCAAAAAAGCGGAAGGAGCTTTTTTAAGGATGACCTATTTTTTGTAGACAACGAACAGTTTTTTATGTATAAGAATGATAAGGGTTGGAACGCACACGACAGATTTTGTTTTGTAGAGCCTATAAAAAAAGAGGATTCTGTTATATATAAGAATAGCGTAGAAGAACCATTAGTAGGTATAATGAGATATCCTAATGAATATCTTGTGTCTATGGGACTAAAGCCCGGGGATAGGATTAGCTTTACTCCTGATAGCGAGTATGAGTTTACGGTTGATGATGAAAAGCTATATAGAGTATACGACCATCAAATAACAATGAGCCTATGAACGTAAAGGAAACAAAGAAAAAAATAATACAGGCAGGTCACAGGGCTGTTGAGCAATTAATAAAGGTTGCTAAGGAAGATATTATAAAGCACGACCCGGAAGATGATGTTGCTGCCGACAAACTAAAGAATGCAGCAGCTACAAAAAAGTTAGCAATATTTGATGCGTTTGAGATATTAAATAGAATAGAACTTGAAAGGGAGGCTTTAGAGTCTGCTGAAAAAGGAAAAAGTAAGGTAGATACAAAACAAGGATTTGCAGAAAGAAGGTCAAAATAACTTATACGTCATACTAGAGGATTACATTCCAAAGAGTGTCTTAAAAAATAAAAACAAGGCAAAAACGTGGAAGTATGGATATGAGGAAAAGTATGATATGGTTATCATATCTAAGACCGGTGAGATAGGTGAGATAGTTTCTATACAGGGATTGCCTATAGCATTACCACTAGTGCCCAATAAGGTATATAAAAGAAGTGGTAAGAAAGAGGAGCAGTATTGGGAGAGGGAAGAAATACCAAAAGATTTACAAAAGATTCAATCTATATTTCAATGGAACGAAAAACCATCTGAGTTTAAAGACAGGTGGGTAGATTACATTGAATCTGAATTTGATTCAAGAGAGTATGGACATTGGTTTATGAACAATGGCGTACCTACATATATGACAGGAGCACATTATATGTATCTGCAATGGACATCTATTGATGTTGGTTATCCGGACTATCGTGAAGCAAATCGTATACTATATATATTTTGGGAGGCTTGTAAAGCTGATAAAAGAAGTTTCGGTATGACATATCTTAAAATAAGACGTTCAGGTTTTTCATTTATGTCATCATCCGAGTGTGTTAATACAGGAACATTAGCAAAAGATGCTAGGGTTGGTATATTATCTAAAACAGGTTCTGATGCTAAGAAGATGTTTACCGACAAGGTTGTACCCATAAATAGCAGATTACCTTTCTTTTTCAAACCTATTATGGATGGTATGGATAAGCCGAAAACAGAGCTTGCGTTCCGTATCCCGGCAGCTAAGATTACAAAGAAGAATATGTACGACACAAGCAATGATGAGTTGTTTGGGTTGGATACCACAATAGATTGGAAGAATACGGATGATAACAGCTATGATGGTGAGAAGTTATTATTACTAGTACACGATGAAAGTGGTAAGTGGATAAAGCCAAATAATATTCTAAACAATTGGCGAGTAACTAAAACCTGTTTGCGACTAGGTAGTAAGATTATAGGTAAATGTATGATGGGTTCTACATCCAATGCACTTAACAAGGGTGGTAATAATTTTAAGAAGTTATACAATGACTCTAATGTATTAAACCGAAACTCAAATGGTCAAACTAAAAGCGGTATGTATTCACTTTTTGTTCCAATGGAATGGAATATGGAAGGTTTTATAGATAGGTTTGGGATGCCTGTATTTAGGAAACCTGCTAAATCTGTATTAGGTGTAGACAATGAAATGATATTTCAGGGTGCTGTAGACTATTGGGAGAATGAAGTATCATCACTAAAGAACGATGCAGATGCACTCAACGAATTTTATCGTCAGTTTCCACGAACAGAGTCACACGCATTTAGGGATGAAAGCAAGCAGTCTATATTTAATCTAACTAAGATATATCAGCAGATAGATTATAATGATGCATTAATAAAAGAGCATCATATAACACGAGGTAGCTTTCATTGGAAGAATGGTGTTAAAGATAGTGAGGTTGTGTTTAGTCCGGATAAGCGTGGTAGGTTCAATGTAAGTTGGACACCTAATAAGAACTTACAGAATAGGGTGGTTGATAGAAACGGAATTAAGTATCCCGGGAATGAACACATAGGTGCGTTTGGTTGTGACTCATATGATATATCAGGTACTGTAGGTGGGGGCGGTTCTAATGGAGCATTACACGGAGTAACTACATTTAATATGGATGAAGCACCGAGTAATGAGTTTTTCTTGGAGTATGTAGCTAGACCGCAAACAGCAGAGATATTCTTTGAAGAGGTATTGATGGCTTGCGTATTTTATGGTATGCCAATACTTATAGAGAATAACAAGCCAAGGTTGCTGTATCATTTTAAGAACAGGGGATACAGAGGATTCTGTACAAACAGACCTGACAAGTCATACAATAAGTTATCAAAAACAGAAAAAGAATTAGGTGGTATACCTAACAGTAGCGAGGATATTAAGCAGGCACACGCAGCAGCGATTGAGTCATATATAGAAAAGTATGTAGGGTTTGATGTAGAAGGTACATATAGAGACTCAGAAGACATAGGCTCTATGCCGTTTACTAGGACACTTGAGGATTGGGCTAAGTTCGATATAACTAACAGAACAAAGTTTGATGCTTCGATAAGTTCAGGGTTAGCAATTATGGCTACACAAAAGCATCTGTATGTGTCGGAGAAAAAACAATCAAAAATAAAGATTAACTTTGCAAAGTATAGCAATAAAGGAAATATTAGCGAAATTATTAGATGAACGATGTTAAAATAAACATATCATCTACAGGATTCCCTAGTCAATTTGTATCAGATGCTGAGAAAGCTACTGATGAATTTGGATTACAAATTGGTCAAGCCATTCAATATGAGTGGTTCAAAAAAGATGGGAGACAATGTAGATTTTACAGCCAATGGGGAGATTTTCACAGACTAAGACTATATGCTCGAGGAGAGCAATCTGTAGGAAAATATAAAAATGAGTTAGCCGTAGATGGTGACTTATCGTACTTAAACCTAGATTGGACACCTGTTCCTATATTACCAAAGTTCGTTGACATAGTTGTTAACGGAATGTCTGATAGGTTATTTAAGGTTAAGGCATATTCTCAAGATGCTTTATCTCAATCTAAAAGAAGCAAGTTTCAAGAAATGATTGAAGGGCAAATGATTGCAAAACCATTCCTTCAAAAAATACAAGAAAATACAGGAGTAAATCCGTTTACTGTAGATTCAGAAGAACTACCTGAAACGGATGAAGAACTAGCATTATATATGCAGCTTAAGTATAAGCCTGCAATTGAGATAGCAGAAGAGACTGCTATTGATACGATGTTTGATGAAAACCACTACCAAGATATTCGTAAAAGAATTGATTATGACTTAACTGTATTAGGTATGGGTGTAGCTAAGACAGAGTTTTTGCCGGGTGCAGGCGTAAAGGTTGAATATGTAGACCCTGCCAATATTGTATATAGCTACACCGAAGACCCTAATTTTAAAGATTGTTTTTATTGGGGTGAGATAAAAACAGTTCCAATTATTGAGTTAAAAAAGATAGACCAAACTTTGACAAATGCAGACTTAGAAGAAATATCTAAGTATGGGCAGTCTTGGTATGATTACTATAATGTAGCTCAGTATTATGACAACGATATATTTTATAGAGACACTACCACTTTAATGTACTTTAATTATAAGACAACTAAGAAGGTTGTATATAAGAAAAAGATTAAAGATAGTGGAGCTATATCAATGGTAGAAAAAGATGACCAATTTAATCCACCTGAAGAGATGATGGATGAAGGGTCATTTGAAAAAGTAGAAAAGACTATTGATGTTTGGTATAATGGTGTTATGGTTATGGGTACTAACATAATACTTAAATGGGAGATGGCTGAGAATATGGTTAGACCAAAGTCTGCTACACAGCACGCACTTCCTAATTATGTTGCTACAGCACCAAGAATGTACAAGGGTGTTATTGAGTCTTTGGTAAGACGTATGATACCATTTGCTGATTTGATTCAGATTACTCATTTAAAACTACAACAAGTTATTGCTAAGGTTGTACCTGATGGTGTATTTATTGATGCTGATGGATTGAATGAAGTAGACTTAGGTACAGGAGCAGCATACAATCCTGAAGATGCATTAAGACTATATTTCCAAACAGGTAGTGTTATTGGTAGAAGCTATACAGGCGATGGTGAATTTAACAACGCAAGAGTGCCAATACAGCAGCTAACATCTAACTCAGGTGCATCTAAAACTCAGATGCTTATTGGTAATTATAATCATTATCTAAACCAAATCAGAAATGTAACAGGTCTTAATGAAGCTAGAGATGGAAGCACACCTGACCCGAATGCTTTAGTTGGTTTACAGAAACTAGCAGCAGCTAATTCAAATACAGCCACTAGACATATCTTAGACGGAAGTCTTTATATGTACAGGTCACTAGCTGAAAGTTTATCTTACAGAGTAAGTGATGTATTAGAATATGCTGATTTCAAGGATGAGTTTATTAATAAGATAGGTAAGTACAATGTATCTATATTAGATGACATAAATGAGCTATACTTATATGACTTTGGGATATTTATTGAGGTTTCTCCTGATGAAGAGCAGAAATCAATGCTTGAGCAGAATATTCAAATGGCATTATCTAAAGGCGATATAAACCTTGAAGATGCAATTGATATTCGTGAGATTAGAAATATTAAGTTAGCTAATCAGTTGTTGAAAGTTAAGCGTAAAGCTAAGCAGGAGAGAGAAGAAAAAATGAAAATGCAGGCTCAAGCTATGCAAGCACAGCAACAGATGCAGTCTCAACAGTTAGCTGCTCAAACATCTATGCAAAAAATGCAGGCAGAGGCTCAGGCTAAAATGCAATTAAAGCAAGCAGAAATAGCATTTGAAATAGAAAAGATGAAAAATGAAGCAATGCTTAAGTCTCAGTTAATGGATAAAGAATTTAGTCTTAATATGCAGCTTAGAGGTATGGAAGCTAATCAACTTCAGAGCAGAGAAGACCAAAGAGAAAAAGCTAAGTCAGATAGAATTAGCCAACAAAACTCTGAGCAATCAAAACTAATAAATCAAAGAAAGAATAATTTACCACCTATGACCTTTGAATCTAACGAGGATAGTCTAGATGGGTTTGACCTAGCTGAGTTTGAACCTAGGTAAAAAACATAATTATTTTTTGTTTAATTTTGCATAAAATCAAATCAAATGGAAATTAAAGTAAAAGAAGTAGGTGTTGTTGAGGAAAAGTCTGTACAACAAGTTGAACAGGAACTACTCGAAAAGCACGAAGAAAAGTTAAGTGAAGAGGTTGAATCTGAAGAAACAACTGAAGTTGTTGCTCAAGAAGAAACTAAAAGTGTAGAGACAGAAGTTGAAGCACAAGAAGATACAACTCAACCCTCAGAGTTAAATGAGGAAAGTGTTCTTTCATTTATTAAGAATAAGTACGGAAGAGAAATTAATTCTCTTGATGAGCTTACAGCAGCTCAGGAATCTGAAGAGATGCCTGAAGATGTTGCAGCTTATTATAAGTACAAAAAAGAAACAGGGAGAGGAATCGATGACTATGTTAGATTAAGCAAAGACTTTGATGAATTAACCCCTGATACATTGCTACGAGAATATCTTAGTGCAACTGAAGAAGGATTAGACTCCGAAGACATTGATATGTTGATGGAGGACTACTCATATGATGAGGAGGTAGATGATGATGCTGACATTAAGAAAATCAAAATAGCAAGAAAAAAGACTATTGCTAAAGCCAAGAAGTATTTCAATGAGCAGAAGGAAAAGTACAGAGTTCCCCTTGAGTCAAGTGGGAGTTCTATTTCTGAAAGTGATTCGAAAGACCTTGAGGCATATAAACAATATATAGAGTCATCAAAGACTTACGAAGAAGAGTTACAAAGAAAGCGGGATTGGTTTTATAAGAAAACTGATAACGTATTCGGAAGTGAGTTCAAAGGTTTTGAGTTCACGCTTGACGATAAAAAGGTAACTTATTCTCCGGGTGACGCTACTGAACTAAAGAAAATTCAATCTGACCCACAGAGCTTTATAGGAAAGTTCTTGAATGAAGATGGACTTATCGAAGATGCAGTAGGATACCACAAGGCTTTGTCTATTGCAATGAATCCTGAAAAGTTTGCCAAGTTCTTTTACGAACAAGGTAAAGCAGAAGCAACTGACGATGTGATGCGTAAGACAAAAAACATTAATATGTCTGAACGCAAAACACCTGAAGTAACTTCTAAAGGAGGGATGCAAATTAAATCTCTCGGCAACGACTCGGGTAGAGGTTTAAAAATTAGAAGTAAAAAATAAGTTTAAAAATTAAAAAAGAAAAATTATGGCAGGAAGTGTCCAAACAACCCCCGGGTTTGATTTGCAGCCAAGTGCACAGCAAGTCCCACTCGCAACAAATTATATTACCAACTTTAATTTCTTGAATCAGTATCTACCTGATACTTATGAGAAAGAATTTGAAAGATATGGTAATCGTACAATCTCCTCATTCCTTAGAATGGTAGGAGCAGAAATGCCTTCTAACTCTGACCTCATCAAATGGGCTGAGCAAGGAAGACTACACACTAAATATGTAGACTGTACTACTACTGTATTGACAAATGCAGATACGGCTACATTTACTATTAATGATGCATTAGTACCTAACCGTGCTACAATAGGATTAACAGCAGGTGCTATAGCTATTAGAGTAGGTCAAACTATTATGATTAGCCCTAAAACTGTTGCAGGCGGAGCTGCAACTACTAATAAGGCTATCGTAACCGCAGTAAATACAGGAGCAGGCACTATTGATGTAGCTTTTTATGAAGCATTAGGTATTAGTAATGGAAACACAGGAAACAAATATGAGATATTTGTATATGGTTCTGAGTTTAAAAAAGGACAATCCGGAATGGATGGTTCTTTGGAAGCAGATGATGACATCTTTGAATGTTCTCCAATTATCCTTAAAGATAAGTATGCAGTATCAGGTTCTGATATGGCTCAAATCGGATGGGTAGAAGTGACTACTGAAAACGGTGCTACAGGATACCTATGGTACTTAAAATCAGAGCACGAAACTCGTTTACGTTTTGATGACTACCTAGAGACAGCAATGATTGAAGCTGAGCCGGCAGTAGCAGGTTCAGGTGCAGTTGCAGCAGGTTTCAAAGGAACTGAAGGTATTTTCTACACAGTAGAAGACCGAGGAAACGTATGGGCAGGTGGTAATCCTGCGGCATTAGCTGACTTTGATAATATCATCAGACGATTAGATAAGCAGGGTTCAATAGAAGAGAATGTAATATTCTTAAACAGAGAGTTCGGTTTTGATATTGATGATATGTTAGCAGCTCAAAATTCTTACGGTGCAGGTGGTACGTCTTACGGACTATTTGACAACGATAAAGATATGGCTCTAAACTTAGGTTTCACAGGATTCCGTAGAGGTTACGATTTCTACAAGACTGATTGGAAATACCTAAACGACCCAACTATGCGTGGTGGTCTTACAGGAACAGGTGCAGTTAACGGATTATTAGTACCTGCGGGTTCTACTACTGTTTACGACCAAGTTCTTGGAAAGAATGCTAAGCGACCTTTCTTACACGTTCGTTATAGAGCTTCAGAAACTGAAGATAGACGTTACAAAACGTGGATTACAGGTTCAGCAGGTGGTGCAATGACTAGCGACCTTGATGCAATGGAAGTACACTTCCTTTCTGAGAGAGCTGTATGTACTATGGGTGCAAACAACTTCTTTATCTTTAAAGATTAAGAATAACTAACATTACAAGGGGTGTGAAATATCACCCCTTTTTTTTAAAAATTATAAATTAAATCAAATGAAAAATAAAAAAATATCTGTAGCTAAAACCTACAAATTAACATCAGACAAAGCTCCCTTATCGTTTATGATACCAACGAAAAGTTCTAGGAGCTATTCATTACTTTACTTCGATGAAGAAAAGAATGAAAACAGACCACTTAGATATGCTAGAAACCAAAAGTCCCCCTTCGAGGATGAGCAAGATGGCAATGTAATTTTAGAGCCAATTGTTTTTGAAGATGGTATGCTTTACGTTCCTGCAAATAATCCTGTGCTTCAAGAATTTTTACATTATCATCCTATGAATGGAAAAAGATTTGTAGAGGTTGATGATGCTAAGGATGCAAAAGAAGAGGTTGAAATATTAAACCTTGAAGTAGATGCACTTGTTGAAGCAAGTAAGCTATCTATTGAGCAGATTGAATCATTATCTCGTGTATTGTTTGGTAAAGATACATCTAATATATCTACTGCTGAATTAAAAAGAGATATATTGATTTTTGCTAAAAGCAATCCAAGTGACTTTTTAGAAGCTATTAATGACCCAACTGTAAAAGTTCAAGGTACAGTTCAATTGTTCTTTGATAAAGGGTTATTGACTTTTAGAAGAAACAATAAAGAGATATGGTTTAACACACCATCTAACAAAACAAGAATGCTTGTTGTTCCATTCAATGAAGACCCATTGTATTTAGCAACATCATACTTGCAGAGTGATGAAGGAATTGACTCACTAAAAATGCTTGAGAATCTTATAGAAGGATAATCAGTATTTGAATAAATTAAAGATACCCATATTGCAAAATATGGGTATTTTTTTTGACTTATATTTGCAGTATAGTCATCATCACAAAGATGATGTTTTTAACTAACAAATTATTTATTATTATGGAAAAATTTCTAAAAATCAGTCTAAGTGATGCTTTTCACTTAATTCCAATTAAGAACATTATTGGAGTAGAAGTAGGAGCGAACACTAAGGTTAAAATTCTTTATGGTATGGTAGGTCACAGAGCCACCGGAGCATCTGAAGTATTAGGATTTGAGATTACAGCTACAACAGCAGCAGATGCGGCTAAAACTAAAGAGCAGTTAAACAGTATCGTAGATGCTATTGAATCAGCTTTACAAACAAGTTGGACTAATCCTTACTACACGCTTAGCCCTAAGTATGCTATTACAGCAGTAGCTCAAATTGAAGTTGAATACTCTGCGTAAGAATAATTAACTTTCAAAATCATAAGAGTCCGATTTTTCATCGGACTCTTTTTTTTTGTTATCTTTGTACAAAAGTTTATTATGATAAACTCAGTAAGAAATACAGTCTTTTCGGTTCTTAACAAGAACAACTATGGGTATATATCTCCACAGGATTTTAATCTGTTTGCTAAGCAAGCACAGCTAGAAATCTTTGAAAATTACTTTAGTGATTATAATACATCAATTAATAAAGAGAACGCTAGGATATCAGGGTCTGAGTATGCTGATATGACAAAAGGCATTGAAGAGTCTATAGATACATTCTCAACAATAAGAAACTTTGACCAAAAAGCATTTAATAGATACCTTACACCATCTCAATTAACTACAGGGGATGATTACTATTTATTAAATAAGGTATTGGCGTATACTACTTTTTTAAAGGGTGGAACTAACGGAGTGAGTCCACAGCCATTTACAATGATAGATAGTGGTTTTGCAGGTGTTGTATCTGTTGGCGATATAGCAGTAAATTTGTTTACATTAGAGCAAACAATAATTACAAACGTATCTAATACTATACTTAACTTGGAAGACAATATATTTCCTCCAACTACGGGTAATAATCAAAAATATTCTATATTTAAACCTGAGAACTATGAAGCAGAGAAGGTAACGAATAGTAAGATTAGTATGTTAGCTAACTCATTACTTACTGCACCTACTAAAACTTTTCCTGCGTATTCTTTAAATACTGATTCGGTAACAGTATTACCAAAAACAATAAACAATCCCGGACAAATATTTAGTCAGTATATTAGATACCCTAAAGACCCTAAGTGGACATACAGTACACTTACAGGAGGGCAGCCTGTATTTGACCAATCTCAATCGGATTATCAAGACTTTGAGTTACCAATTAGTGATGAGGTGAATTTAGTAATTAAGATACTTCAATACTCAGGTATACAGATAAGAGAAGCTCAGGTAGTTCAGTTTGCTAATTTAGAAGAACAAAAAGATAATCAACAATAATGGCATATATATCACAGTATCAATATTATGAAAATGGAGGAGCAACTCCTGAGGATGCGAATTGGGGTTCATACCAATATGTCAGCTTGTATGATATAGTCAACAACTTTATGTTGATGTATAATGGAAACCATTCACTCGTAAATAACGAGGAAAGATTTAAAGTATTATTTCACGCAAAGAGAGCAATACAAGAACTTAATTACGATGCGTTTAAAGAGCTTAAAGTATTAGAGCTGAATGTGAATGACTCTTTACGATACATATTGCCCTCAGACTATGTTAATTGGGTTAGGGTGAATATATACAAAGATGGTTTACTTAGACCACTAACTGAGAATATTCAAATAAACTCTTCTCTTGCGTATTTACAAGATAATAATAATAGAATATTATTTGATTCTGATGGTAATGCATTATCACCACAGTTTTCTCAGATTGATTTAGATAGAATTACAAACCAAAAGAAAAGCATATACCTTAATCAGGGAAGTCAATTTGATGGGATGGAAGGATACTATTACGAAGGGAATTGGTATTTTGATTATGCTATCGGTGCACGATATGGTTTGAATACAGAAACAGCAAATATAAATCCTACATTTAAGATAGATAAAGCAGCAGGTGTTATAAACTTTAGCTCAGGTATGAGTGGAGAGCTTTGTATACTTGAGTATGTATCTGACGGTATGGAAGGTGGGGATGACTCTAAGATTAGTGTAAATAAATTATTTGAAGATTATGTGTATGCATATATCGAATACGCAATATTAAATAGTAAACTTAATGTGCAGGAGTACGTTGTACGAAGAGCACAGAAAAGAAAAACTGCTTTATTGAGAAACGCTAAGATAAGAATAAGTAATATCCACCCGGGTCGATTGTTAATGAATCTAAGAGGTCAAGATAAGTGGATAAAATAATATGGCGAATATTACAAGAAACTTCATAAAAGGTAGAATGAATAAGTCGGTTGATGAACGGCTTATCCCTGATGGCGAATATATAGATGCAATCAATGTTCGTATGGGGTCTACGGAAAGTTCAGAGATTGGTGTAATAGAAAACACTAA
>Ga0209535_1001994_pt1 | contig 13451 bp, 15 predicted proteins | sample LinPmetageLP28_FD_184041 | JGI IMG/M metagenome (GOLD analysis project Ga0209535, IMG submission 184041) | Marine viral communities from the Pacific Ocean - LP-28 (SPAdes) (version 2) | ecosystem: Environmental > Aquatic > Marine > Oceanic | place: Pacific Ocean | collected 2009-08-22 | reverse complement strand
GACTTCCTGTTCTTTTTCTTTCATAGCCATCCTTAGCTTTATAGTCTGACTTTCTATAATTTTTTGTTTTAACATCATAAGCAGTATACTCACCTGTAGTCATATTTAAAGTAACAATATCTACAGGTCCAAGTCCTCCAAGGGGTGTAAATACAAGGATATTTGGGTCTTTAGCAAAGTCAATTTGTGCGGCAAGTTCATTTGTTAATCCAACTGTGGCTGTTTTACGCCTAGCCATTCCATTTAAAGAAACCTAATAAGACTCCTGCTAAACCACCGATTATAATTAATAAATTAATTGCACCTTTGCCTTTAGACATATCACTTCTTAATTCTTTAACTTCTTTACGCATCTCATCTATTGCTTTAAATAATGTTTTCATTCTCTCTGCACAAACTTTTTCGTGCATAGATAATCTGATTCCATTGTGATCTTCTAAATTAGAATTTGTTTTTCTTTTAGAAGCCATAATAAAAACTATATATTAAATGCGTCTTTAACTTCGTCTACTGTTAGACCTAAGTTTTGTAGTTTAGTTTTAGCAGATGCTATTCTAGCTTTCTTGGCATCCTCTGCTGTCTGTCTAGCAGTTGCATCTATTACAGCTTGTGCTTCTTCAGCATCTCTTGCAGCTTCTTCTTCTGCTGTGAAAGGAACTATGTTCCCATTTATGTTGTGATGTCTTGGCATAATTATTTATACTCCATTGTTAATTGTTAAGCAATACCATAAAGGCAAATATCTCCAGCATCTATGTTACCACTTGCCATCTTAAATTGAAATCTTGTCAATGCTGTGGTTGTATTAAAGTATCCAGCAAAATACCCATCTAAAACATAACCTGGTTGGCTATCGTCATTTTGAGATAAAGTTCTAGCTATAAAATGTTTTACAAAAGTTGTAGATGATGGATTAAAAATATGTAAATATCCATTTAAGTTTTCATCATTATTTGTGCCTAATTGTGGATTTTCCATAAGATGTTGAAATCCTGTACCTTGTGCTTGATCTCCACCAGTTATATAACCTAATCCAGATTCTCCACCATCTTCTCTATGAAATGCTCTAAAAGAAGTTGATGTGATAGGTTGGTTATAATTTGTATTTGTTCCTGTATCAGCTTGAAAAGAAAAAACACTTTCAGCAGATGGATGTATGTTTTTAAAAGTAAATAAATATTCTTTATAAGTATTATCTAGAACAACTCCACTTGCACCATTAAGAAAAGATAAAGTACCAGAAGATGATGCTGTTAGCTTTTTAATAAATGTCATACTGCCTAATCCAGTTATAGAACCAAATGCAGTTGCGTTCTTTACTCCTTGATTATTTAATTTTACAATACTCATTAACTATCCTTAATTCCATACATTTTAATTGTTCCAACATCTATGTTTCCAGAATTAAATTTAAATTGAACTCTAGTTAAAGCTGTTGTGGTATTTATATATCCTGCTATAAACCAATTTTGTGTAAATTGATTATTGTGAGCAACATTAGATGTTGACATAAAATGTTTTACAAAAGTTGTAGAACTTGGAGAATAAATCGTAAGTTCTCCAGAACAAGCTTGATCGTTATCATTACCGACCCCACTAGCAATAATTTGATTAGCTGTTCCTTGTGCTTGATCTCTTGAAGTATTATAAGCTAGTGATCCAGAAGAACCACCTTCAGTATGTTCAGCAAGAAAAGATGTGCTTGTAATAGTTTGAGCATAAGATGTTCCAGTTCCAACATCTACTTGAAATCCAAAATCTTTATCATCTGATGCTGGATGAATATTAATAAACTTAAAAACATAAATAGGATATGTACCATCAAAAACAACACTGTCGCTACCATTTAAAAAACTTAATGTAGCTGAACTACTAGCAGTTAAAGTTTTAATAAGTGTCATAGCTCCACTTGACATTGAAGCAGCAGAGGTTACAGCACTTATGCTATTGTTGTTGTATTTAACTAATGCCATATAATTTTATTACTCCACTATCTATGTTGCCAGAACTCATTTTAAATTGAATAGCATTTACTGCACTTGTTGTGTTTGCATATCCAGCTACATAAATATCCATTTCATAATCTGTTCTTCCATACATACTATTTCTTGCAATAAAATGTTTTACAAATGTTGTACTAGATGGATTAAAAATAGTTAATTGACCAATACAACTTTCGTCATTACCATTTCCTTGACCTTCTGTTAATGCTTGAAAGCCAGTTCCTTGTGCTAAATCTCTTGGTGTTCTATATCCTAATGCGGCATCACTATTATCTTCATAATGATATGCTCTAAAATAAGTTGTAGTTTTAGCAACATTATAATTGCTACCACCATCTATACTTACATTAAATTGAAATTCCACATCATCAGTTGCAGCATGAATATCATAAAATTTAAAAACATACTCATCATAGGTATCATCAATACCAGATGTAAAAGATAATGTAGCTGAACTTGATGCAGTTTGTGTAGAGATAAGGTTCATTGAACCACCACTTAAACCACTTGGTTTAGCTGTGATTGCTGATAAGGAGTTGTTGTTAGCAAAGTTAAGAGCCATGTTATGCTCCTATCAATGCTTTTATTTCATCATCGTCTAATCCAAGATTTTTTAGTTTTTGTTTTCCAGATGCTTTTTTATTTGCTGTGTTTGTTTTTGCTGTATCAAAATTGGATTGCATAGTTGCTAAACCATCTGTGCAATCGCTTTCACTAGGTTTTAATTTACTAGCATCATGTATAATTAAGTTTGCATAAATTTTATTTTTGCTTTCACTCCAACCGAACCATTGTCCAGAATAAAGTTCAACTAAATAATCTTCAATATGATCTGGTCTATTAGTTTTATAATCCATCTTATGTGTCTCCTAATTTTAAAAATGTAAAAAAAGTTCTATTAACAGAGCTAGAACCAACTACAACTCCACTATCATTTTCCATAACAAATCTAACTTTATGATTTGAAAGATCAGTAATATCTAAAATTGATGAACAGCTAAATGATCCTCTGTCGTCAGTATTATTACCTCCACTAATACCACCTCTAGCCAAAGCAACATCTACATAAGTACTGTTATTTGCAGTAGCTTCAATTTCTCCAGCATGATAAGCAGAATTTACTTTTGCATCTATTTCAAATGTTGCACTAACTAAATAAAAACCAGTTGATGGAAAAGTAAATATTCCAGAACTTTCTGTCATGCCACTTCCTAAATTTCCTTGTAAAGTTCCATCTATTCTTTCTAAATTAGAAGTAATAGTTCCACTTCCAGAAAAATTAGAGGTAATTCTCCATTGATCAGCAACTGCTAATCCACCACTAGCTTTAATATACGAATAATCCATTCGCTTTAAAACTCCAGCATCTGATACTAAAAATTCGTCTGTGTCTGCTGGTTCAGCTCCTAAAGCAGTTTTTCCAGATATTAAATCATTAGAAACTTTAGCGGCAGTTACTGTATTGTCAGATGGTACACCAAGATCAAGAACTGATCCTAGTATATGAATAAAATTTATAACATCTCCAGTAACTAGATTTGATGCGAAAGTAATAGTTGAGCCAGATACAGAAAATGAACTTCCTGGTGCTTGTAGTACACCATTTAAAGATACTAGTATATGATTAGCAGTTTCTGGAGATACATTCACAGATGATACTTGCATAGTGTATGCAGCTTGACCATTGACTACTGATATTGCATCACAGACTTGAAAGTTTCCTATTTGTGGTTCTCTACCTATATATGCCATTTATTATTTACTCCAAATTGAATGTGTTAAATTATTATCTGTGTCTCTAGCTAAAAGTTCATCATATTGTTCTTCTGTTGTGTAATTAGCTGGAATATCTCTCATTGATTGTCTCCAAGTTTTTACATCATCAGGCATAGTCATATCGCTATAAGCAAGATAATCAGTTTCTTTTAATTTTTGTAATCTAATTTCTTTTATATTATTTAATTTTCTTTCAGCAGATTTATCACTCCATGCTTTTTCTTTAGCATTTAAAATAGTTTCTTCTTCTGCTGTTAATTGTATTCTTTCGTTTCCTATTTGTTTATATCTAGCCATAATTAATTCTCCAATCCATAAACTGTAACAACACCATTTACTATGTTACCTGATGCAAATGAAAATTTTATTTTAGTCATAATATTGGTACTACCACCAAAACCTCCATAATTATTAACAGAACCTCTAGTTCCATTTGCTCTACCAACACTTTGAACTCCTATTGTAGTGTCTGCTGCTAACTGAGGTTGATATACCATCATGTCAAAATTAGCTTGGCTTTCGTCTCCACCACTATCGGTGTCCTTAAAAATTTGAAAAGTTCCTTCATTATCTCCTCCAAGAGAATTAAATTCTCCACTATCTGAACCATTACTTTTATTTTCTCCACCACCCCAATAATAATTAGGTGCTTCAGTATTATCTGCTTGAAACAACTCCACATTTAAAGCTGCACCATCAGTAGCTGGTGTAAAACCACTTCCAATAATTCTATAATTTCTATAAGTTGAAGTAAAAACATCTAAAGTAGCTGAAGCTGAATTAGAAATAGTTGTTGTAGAAATTTTAGTTAAAGCTGAACTTGCTTTGATATGAGAATAATCCATTCTCTTTAAAATACCAGCGTCAGAAATTATAAATTCATCTGTATCTGCTGGTGTTGCACCTAAAGCTGTTTGACCAGTAATAACTGCTGGATCAAGATCACTTGCAACAAGTGCTTTGTCTGCTGGTTTTTGTCCAATATAGCTCAATTAAAACTCCTATGTAATTTCCATTACTGATAGTGTTCCTGAAATTTTATCAGCAACAGAACAATCAATTTGTATTTTGTCTCCAGCTTCTAAAATAACTTTAGAACCAGATAGAATCTCAAGTGAAGATCCACTAGGGATGCTCACATCTTTAACTAACATAGATGTTCCATTAGCAACATTGTTAGCACCACCTCTATTAGATGTTGTACTAACCAATTCAACTTCTGCTGTGATTGCAGTAGTGTGAATGTTAGCAAGTATAAGACCAAGAACTACAGTTGTTGTACTTCCTGCTGCTGTGTACATCACATAAGGTGTTCCAGCTGATGCTGGTTCTGCTGCGAAGTTGATTGCTTTAAAAGTGTTTGCCATTTATATCTCCTGTTTTCTCCTTATATATTAACCGAGTGCGATTGCAAGTGCTGTTGGATCATCAATTATAGCTATCGTTACTGTATCTGTTGAACCACCAGTAGTCGTAATCCCAGCTCCTGCTGCTATTGTTACTGTGTTACCATTTGTTATTGTTTGACTTGATCCACTAGATCCTGCTAGTGTAAAGCTAGTCATGTCTCCATCTGAACCATCTGCTCCAGAATAACTAAAGTGTACTCCAACACCATCTGTGTTTGAGAATGTGCCGCTTGATACTATATGAGTTACTGGAACTTTTGTATATCCAGATGCGTCTGTTACTGCACCAGATACTTTAAATATTGCGTAAGTAGATGCTGTACCTTCTTTAGTAATTGTTACAATACCTCTAGCAGTAGTGTTTACTACATCATCCCAAGATTGTACAAATGAAGATATGTCTGCACTAGCATCATCCGCATCATCTACATATAAAATAGAAACTGAACTTACAGTTCCATTGTTAAAAGCTATTTTACCTGCACCTGGATCAGCATCAGATGTTGATGAGTTCCAAGTCATTGCAAGTTGTGAGTTTGTACCAGCTGCTCCAGTAGCACCAGTATTTCCTGTATTTCCTGTAGACCCTTGAGAACCTGTATCTCCTGTGTCTCCATTTCTTACAAAAGTAATAGACAATTCATCAGCAGCACTAAATGTATTATTAGATGCTAAATGAGCTACTGCTAATTTTACATAACCAGAAGCATCAGTAGAAGCACCTGTAATTTTAAATCTTGCATAAGTTGATCTATCGTTAATATCGTAGATCATTAGATAACCTCTAATAGTAGATGTTGAATCATCCCAAGTTAAAACATCTGTTGAAACTGTTACACCATTAGCATCAGCATCATCTATAAATATTGCTGTAGCAGATGCGTATGTACCATTATTAAATCTTACTTCTCCAGCACCAGGGTCTGCATCAGCTGTAGATGTATCAAACTTATAAAAATATCCTGGTATTGTTCCATCTTCTCCAGATGCTACAAAAGAAATAAATACTTTATCATCATTAGCAAAAGTACCAGCACTATCAATGTAAACTAAACTTATTTTAGAATAACCAGTAGCGTCTGTAATTGCACCAGTAACTTTAAATACCATCCAAGTATCTAATGTATTTGCTTTTGAAATTCTTATTCTACCTCTATTGGTATCATTACCTGCAACGTCATCCCATGATTGAATCCATGCTGCAACATCTGTGCCATTAAATTCTAAATCATCTATGTACATTATTGTTGCACTAGAGATTGTTGCATTGTTTAATCTAAATTTTCCTGCTCCTGGATCTGCGTCTGCTGTCGTTGTTGAATATTGAAACATTGCACTATCTCCACCTGCTGGTAGAAAGTCTGCAACTGTTGTTAATACTTGACCTGTACTGTCAAAGCCTAAAGTTTTAGATGCTCTTTGAGTAGCATCATCTGTAAATTCTGGTGTTGTAATTGAGTTGGTTGCAGATACTTTAAATGATCTGTCTAGTGCCTCTTGCATCTGTTGGATAGTCATAGTTGCACGATCCAAACCCTCTTCATGTGATTCCGCAGGGAATGGATCATTAGCGATATAATCTATCGCTTGAGTTTGCGGAACTTCTCTTTTAATAACTACAGTTTCACCTGTTACTGGAATGTTGCCAGAAGTGAAAGTAATTGAACCTCCACTAGCATCTCCCACACCAGCTACTGTGTAATGTGTAGTTAATAACTTAACAGTTTCAGTTCCTGTTGCCGATCTAATAATTACTTCTAAATCTGTGTCCGCAAAAATTTTAAATGTGTAGGCAAATTGAGTTGTGCTACCATCACCTGATGCTGTACTTTTTACTGTTGTTGAAGATACTGTCATATTACTATCTCTATATTATTTTTCTTTTGTCTTATCAACTTTAAAATTCATAAGAACTAAACCTCTTTTAGCTGTTTTTATCATTAAAAGATACATATCATCTATTAATTCTCTTTTTTCATCAGCAGTATATTTTTTAGTATTATGAATGTTTCTTATAGTTAAATTCATTTCTTTAATAGCATCATTAATATTTAATAATAATAACACATTTTTATCTTTTAAACCTATCTTTTCTTTTAATTTTTGAGCTTCTGCATTTTCACCTCTTTCTTCTAAAATAGTAACAGTATTTACATCTTTATTTATTCTTATAAATTCTTTATAAAAATCAGTAATAAATTCAGATCCTCCACTAGGATCTCTAACTTGAAAAGCTCTTATTCCAGGTATTACAGTTAAACTATCTGTAGGTTTTATAGGATCATCTATTACACCAAACTCTACTAATCCTTTGTCTGCCATTTGAATAGTAAATCTTCCCAATGAAGCAAACCATGATTTTAAAAAATTATCAATAAAAACTGGATTATCTAATTGAGAATAATCACCTACAATAGGTTGTAACATTGTATTTATTGCTCTTGAAATTCCTTTAGCAACTTCACTTGTATATATTGTATATTGATATTTAGATAATAACTTTTTATCCATATAGTGTGGTACTAAAGGTTGTCCTTTAAAAATACTATAATTAAATCCTGCTTCAATAAAAGGCATGGCAATAGTTGGTATTGCACTTAATGGAGCTTTTAATTGAGTTATAGCAAAATCTTTTAAAAAATTTCCTAATTCGTCTGGATGTTCTTTATTTAAAAAATCTAATAATTGTTCTGTACCAGTTCCAAAAACAACACCTGGTTCAAATGGTTTAGCAATTTTATGAGCAACGCCATCATGTATTATTATCCAATAATTATTTTTAACCCATTCTTCTTGTCTTTGATAAATAGGATCATCTTTATTTGCAAACCATAAATAAATAGAAGGCAATATAATTGATGCTGTAATTGCTGTCATTGCTCTTCCAGGTCTTTGTTTAAAAGCATCAACTAATTTTGTATATCCTTGTACTCTAGCATTTGTAAAAGCAGCTAATTGATTAATAGCTTTCATTTTCATTCCCATTTTTGAATAATCAATAGTAACATCTCTTGATTCAAACCCACCTCTTTCAATAGATTCTTTTTCTGTTAATCCTAATTTTTTAGATTTTTTATAAGTTCTTTTAAACTCAGATAATCTTGTCATGTTTTCTGAAATTTCAGATGCAACTCTTAACATTTCTAATGGAGTAACTATTTTATTTCTTATTGGTCCTTCATTTAAAATTTTAAAAGCAGCTTTATCTTTAATGTTTCTATCTAAAGACATTAATGTAGATTGCATACCACCTGATCTTACCCATTTTTGATAAATTTCTTGAGATTTTTTTCCTAAACCAGACTTACCTAATGTAAGAGTTATTATACCATCCAAAGAACTCCAAATAGGAATAAAGCCAGACTTACTAAATATAGATGCTGTTACAGTATCTCTAAGAACATTCTGAAGTATAAAATCTGGAGAAGCAATAGCTCCAGCTCTTAACCATCTAGCAGGTGCAGCAAAAACTTTTGTTACATCACCCATAGTTCTTGGATCAAAATCTTTCATTGCAGCAGCAAGTTCTGAACCTACTTCCCACACCTCAAATTTTCCATTACGCATAACCCCTATTGATGTTGAATCTGGAGTTAAAAATTCTCTTCTAAAAATTTGAAAGTTTTCTACAGCTTTATCTGATATAAAGTTTTTTGAAGTAGTATCTAATATTTTTTCTAATTCCTTTCTTTCTATATCTATTTTTCTAGGTTTACCAACTTTTTGTTTAATATCTGGAAAAGCATCTTTATGTTTTGCAACAAAATCTACAAATTCTATTAATGCTGAATTTCTTTCTGCTAATTTAATTAAATGAAAAGTGTTACTATAAATACTTTCCATGGGATCTATCACATCTTTTTCTGAACCTTTAATTTTTTTTAATGGATTAGATATTTCACCATAACCTTTTTCTCCTTCTAAAGATTCCATAATTCTAGCAAAAGGTACATAATTTTTATTAGCCTCAGTTATTGCATCAAACGCATCTTTAGTTATTAAACCTCTATCTCTTGCATATTCTAATACTCTTAATTGATAAGCATCTAACTCTTTAGAAACAGATTCATATTTTTTAGATAATTTTTTATTATTAACGACTTCTTTTGCAGCAGCAAAATCAAAACCATGATCTATACCTCTTTTTTCAAGCTCTAAAATTCTTTTAGAAACTTTATAAGTATTAAATTCTAAATAAGTTTTTTTATCTTTACCAATAGGTTTTAATATTTCTTTATATGATTTACCATTTTTGTTTAAATTTTTATCTAAAGTTCCTATTTCTATAAAGTGTCCAGCTCTATGCTCCATACCAACTAAAGTTCTAAATTTTTCATAAATATTTAATTGTTTTTGAGTGTTGTTAGTATTTTGTACTCTTCTAACTAATCTTAAAATAGGATGATGTCTGTCTACAAAATTTTTTACAAAAGATTCTTTTAATTTTTTTGAACTAAATGGTTTTTCATTTTTATCAAATTTAATTTTTTGTAATATTTTATTTTCTGCTGGTGTATCTAATTCTATTTTATCTTTAAATTTATCCTCAACTATTTCTTCAACTTTAATTTCTTCTTTTGGTTTTTCATATTTTCTAGGAATTTTTATATTTGTACTAGACAAATCTTCTGCTACAGTTTTATCTTGAATAAAATCTGTGGCAATATCAATAGCATTATTATTTGTTTTTTTAATTGTATTAACTACTTTAGAACCACCTTTACTTGCTAAACCTAATACTCCAAATAAAAGAGTAGAATCAATTAATTGATCTTTACTTGGTAGTTCTTGATGAATAATAGCACCTGCTCCTTCAAATCCTGCAACACTTGCTAATATTTTAGTTGTAAATCCTTTTGCTAAACTTCCACCCTTAACTGCTGCCGCTAATTGTGCAGCTTCTGTAAGACCAGCTTTAACTCCTTCTTTAGTATATATATCCCAAAATTCAGACCAACCATTAACTTCGTTATTTTGTAAAGCATTTAAGTAAGTTTCTCTAATTGATCCAGCTACAAAACCAGCTCCTGCTGCTGTGCCTGTTTGACCTGCACGACCAAGAGTTGCAACATTAGTCAATACTCCACCAGCAATATATAATGGTAAATCTTTTGTTATTGTTCCAAGATTTTGAACAAGTCTTTCTAAAATACCTGTATCTTTAAAAGGTTCAGCATCAAAACCTTTTGGCAAACCTGTACCATCATTACCAGGAAGTTGATGATAATTTTGAGCAAGATCAATGATACCCATACTATAATGTCTTTTCCATCTTTCACCAAGATCATTTAATTCTTTACCAACCCATGCTTCTTTTGTAAAAATACTAGGTTCTTTATTTTCTGCTTCTTCTAATTTTTCAAAAATACTTTTTTTATCTTCTTTTCCTAAAGTAATTGCACTATCCCAAATTTTTCTAATTTTTGATTTATCTACAGGAACATGACCAAATTCTTCTAAAATATCATTCTCACCAAAACCAGCGGATTGCATTTCAAAAATTTTATTTTTTTTAAAATCTGAAATTTCTTGGCTGGAAAAACCACCTTTTTCCATAACCTGTATATCTTGGGTAAGAGTAGTCATTATTCCTCTTTATTTTGTTTTAACCAATTTTGATATTCAATGGTATTTTTATATTCTTCAAAAGTTAATTTACCATATTTTATTTCTAATTCTGATTTTTGTGGTGGTTTAATATTTTCATCAGTTGTTTTTTCTTTTTTTATTTTTTTAATTATATCTGCAAATACATCATTTGCTTTAGGCATAAAACTTAAAACATCTTTACCAATAAAATTTTTATCAGCTGGATCTACTAATGTTTTAGCAGACATACCTTGTTCAATGCCAGTAACAAATCTTTGGTACATAGTGTATTTAAAATTATTTAATCTTTTATCAAAACCATCATCTATAAACTTTAATGCAGGACTACCTTCTACTGGTACTTTAAAATCATTAATAAAATTAAAAAATGGTTCTAATGTAGCTTTAAACTCAGGATTTTTATTTTGAGTATCTAATATATTAGATAAAAATTTAAGGTCAGCTAAATTAACTCCTGATTCATATCTTTCTACAATAGATTTAGGTTTACCACTTTCACCTGGTAAAACAAATTTATCAGTTACTAAATTTATATCATCATTTAAAATTAAATTAATAATTTCACTATTACCATCAAAACTAGAAGCACTAATACCATTAGTATTAACTATCTTTTCATTTAACACTTTAAATTGTTCTAATATTACAGGAGTTTTTCCAAACAACTCTTCAATTTTTTGATCATAAATTCCTTTTTCTTTTTCCATATCTTCTATAACTTTTTTAGTTTCTCCAGCAGCTTCCGCTTTAAAAATTTGATTAGATGCTAACATGGTAAATTGCATATCAGTTTTTAATGTTCTAGCTTTTTTGTTATAAAAAGTAGTAAATGCTGATTTTTCTGATGAAGATAAACTTTGATATAATTTTTGTAAATCTTCATTACCACCAAAAGTACCTTTGCTAATTTCACTATACGCTTTTGTTAAAAGATCAGGTGGAGCATCAGGTGATAAATTTAATGCTGATGTTAATGCACCAAATTTACTTTTTAATATATTTGTATCAGCAGTTGCAATTAATGTATTTTTTTCTTCAGGATTAAGAATATCAAATTGTCCTTTTTCTAATGCCTGTTTAAATAGCATAGGTTGATTGTTTACCATTGATTCAGCTAATGTTGCTGCACCAAATTTAGTATAGGCTTCAATTAAAATTTTCTTTTGACCATCATCATAATTACTATTAGCGGTCATTCTATCTATAACTTTTTTATTATAAATTGGAAAATAAACTGGTCCAACATCTTTTAATACTAAGGCTTCTTGAGAAATATAATCTTCATCTATTTTTGTTGAATCTGTAATTTGAGTATTTCTTGATCCTTCAAGTGATTTTGTTTTTAAAATTCCTGCTGTTGAAAAATATTTAGATTCAATAGCTTTTTTTGTAAAATTATCTACACCATCAAATTTATTATTTTTAAAATATTGATATAATTTGTTTACTTCTTGATCATTATAAGCTGCTGCATTAGTTGGCTCACCATTATTTTTTGTTTCACTTTGAATAGTAAACAAACCTTTTTGAACAATTTTTCCATTTGCATCTTTTTGATCTATATACATATCACTTAATAAAGCATAAGCCTTATTATCTGCTTCTAATTTTTTTTCTTTTACATAGTAATCTTCGGCAGCTTTACCTAATGGAGCTAATGCTGCTCCTACAGTTTGATTTAAACCTATTTTTATATTAGAAACAACACTAGCAGCGGATGCTGTAGGTCTAGCTTCTGATGTAAATGTAGGTATTTTTGGCATTATTGATTCCTTGATCTGTTAGAAGATTTGGATTGTAATCTTAAATTACCTTTACTATTATTTGTTGGGTTTCTATCTTTGTGATCTACATCTCTACCCAATATACTATTACCATATTTTTTTTTCATAATTCTTCTTGCACCATTTCTACCAGCTCTATTTTTTTTCTGTTTTGTTGTAGAGTGATAATTAGCATATTCTGATTTATAATTTCTCATTATGTAACACCACCTATTCTAAGTAAACTTTCTCCAGCTTTTGCATAATAACCAAGTTGAGCAATTTTTGCTTCTCTTCTTGCAATAGTTCCTTGTATTCTAGCAAAGTTTGCATCTTCCATTTTTTGTGATTGTGCAACTTGAGAATTATAATCCATAACACTTTTTTGTATTTCTGCTTGTTGAGTATTATATCTTAAAACATTTAAAGCAGTTCCTTCTAATGTTACACCAGATTTATATGTTGCTACTTTTGTTTGTCCTTGAAGTTGTGTAAATTGTTGATCAAATTTAGCAATATCAAATTCAGTTTGTTTTTCTATAGCTTCAGCTTCTTGTTCTTTTACGAGAGCATTTCTATTTTGAACACTTTGATTATATTTACCTAATGCACCTACTTGTTTTGCTGCCGCTATATCAAATACAAAACTCATTAGAAAATCCTCGCATATCTGTATTGATGTGAACCATCAAAGCCATAGTGTTTCATTAAACCTTCGTTCTCCAATCCTAACCACTTTGCAAATCTTATACCTTTGTCAAAGTCTGATCTTACAGCAGTTTGAACTCTTTTAATATTATATTTTGTTGCAACCTTTGCAAAATCTTTTTTAATTGCTTTCGCTACTGCAATAGGATGTTGCCAAACATCTTGTGTTGCAATAACCCAAC
>Ga0209535_1001993_pt1 | contig 13451 bp, 9 predicted proteins | sample LinPmetageLP28_FD_184041 | JGI IMG/M metagenome (GOLD analysis project Ga0209535, IMG submission 184041) | Marine viral communities from the Pacific Ocean - LP-28 (SPAdes) (version 2) | ecosystem: Environmental > Aquatic > Marine > Oceanic | place: Pacific Ocean | collected 2009-08-22 | reverse complement strand
CATTGAATGGAGCTTTATCTGACAACACAGCAGGTACAGGTGGATCTGGAACAACTATTGCTTTAGCCTCTACTTCTGGTTTTCCAACATCTGGAGTAATTAAAGTTGATGCAGAATTTATTTCATATACAGGTGTGGCCTCAAATAATTTAACAGGTATTACAAGAGCTGTTGCCGGAACTAGAGCAGCACATAGTTCAGGAGCATCTGTTGAATTTTATACTGCATGGGGACAACCTTCATTAACTTCATCCACCATACTAGATCCGGGAAACTGGTCCCTTGATAATTTTGGACAAATTTTAACAGCAACTGTTTTTAATGGTAAAACTTTTACTTGGAATTCAGGTATTAGTGGTGCAAGAGATATTAGAGCAACAGTTATGGCTAATGCTCCAACTAAAACAAGAATCACCCAAGTGTCCGATAGGGACAGACACGTATTTCATTTTGGAACAGAAACAACTATTGGAAACACATCTACACAAGATCCAATGTTTATTAGGTTCTCGGACCAAGAAAATTTTAATGAGTATCTGCCTACAGCAACCAACACTGCAGGAACTTTTAGGTTAGATAAGGGTAATTTTATTGTAGGAGCTGTTTCTGGTAAAGATTATACTTTAGTTTTAACTGATAGTTCAGCATATGTTATTCAATATGTGGGACCTCCTTTTACGTTTTCAGTTAGACAGGTAGGTACAAACTGTGGTTTAATTTCTCAAAACGCGTTAAGTTATTCTAATGGACAAGTTTTTTGGATGTCTGGTGAAGGAGGATTTTTTATGTATGATGGTACTGTAAAAACCATACCTTGTCTTGTTGAAGATTTTGTATTTACAACAAATGGAGATCATTTAGGAATTAATTACGATGCAGCAGAAATAGTTTATGCAGAACATAATACTTTATATAATGAAATTAATTGGTTTTATCCAAAAGCAAATGCTATTCAAAATGATAGATGTGTTACATATAATTATGCAGAACAAGTTTGGACTACTTCTTCATTGGGAAGAAGCACTTATGCAGATCAAGGTGTTTATGATTTACCTTATGCAACAGAATATAGTACAACTGCAACTCCTGTTTTTGATATACAAGGAGTAACTAATATAAATGGAGCTTCTATTTACTATGCTCATGAAATAGGAACGGATCAAGTTAATAGCTCAGGTACAACTTCTATTGATGCATTTATTCAATCAGGAGATTTTGATATTACTAATTCGAACAATATAGCCAACATAGCTGGAGATGGTGAATATATTATGTCTGTTAAAAGGTTTATACCAGACTTTCAACTATTAACGGGAAATTCAAAAATTACTTTATTGGTAAATGATTATCCGAGTGAAACAGCTTCAAGTTCTTCACTAGGACCCTTTACAGTAACTTCTTCTACTGATAAAGTAGATACACGTGCTAGAGGAAGATTAGTAGCACTTAAAATAGAAAATGATAGCACAGGTGAAACATGGCGTTATGGCACATTTAGACTTGATGCAAAACCAGATGGTAGAAGATAATGGCTAAAATAACTGCATACATACCTGAACCAAAAGAAGAATATGAAGTAGAAAACCAAAGACAAATTTTAAGGTCTTTAAACACTGTTAAAGATGAATTAAATTTTTCTTTTCAAAATGATTTAAAAGAAGAACAAGATACTTATAATTATTTTTTATCCTAATGACTATACAATATAAAAGCGAAGTTTTTGATTTAACCACAAATAATTTAACTACAGTATTAACTATAGCTACGTCTGCTATAGCAATTGTAAAAACTGTTCAAGCTAGTCATATAGATGCTTCAAATGTAAATGTTGATTTGTATATAAAAAAAGCTGGAGGAAATAATACAGAAATATCACACGCACAACTTAATAAAAGTACGGTAAATCTTATTGTAGATACCTTGAATTTAGAAGCAGGGGATGCTATAAAAATACAAGCAGCTTCAGCAAATGAAATAACAGGTGTTGTAAGCTACGCTTTAATAGACAGGTCACAACAGAATGGATAATGATATATTAAAAATTAATTGCACAACTATAATTACAATTAGAAATACAATAACAGGGTATATTTATAAAGATGACATGGAGAAAAATTCTGATATAGATAATCCTAATACAGAAACAAAAGCAGAGCATGTGGTACAAGACTTACGAGTTCAAGTATCGTCGAAAGGTTTAAACATTTTACAGAAAGTTATGAATGATAATAAGAAATCTAACACCTAAAGGTGGCACAGAACTTCAATTAAGTTTTTTAAATAAATACGTAGATAAAAAATTATTGGATCAAGTACAGATATGTACAAGCGTTCCTGGTAAAATTCCTATAGATCCTAATAAAGTAAACATACTTTGGCAAAAAAATTCATATGATCAGCCTAATCTTTACTCATGGTTCAAGGACAAAGCAAACCATAATAAATATGATTGGTACGTATTTAACAGTCATTGGAACTATGAAAAGTTTAGAATGGTTTTTAATATTCCTACAGAAAAATGTTTAGTTATTAAGAATGGTGTGGAGAAAATAAAACCTACAATTCCTTACGTAAAAGGTCAACCCATAAAGATTATACATCAAAACACACCTTGGAGAGGATTATCTATATTATTGGGTGCTATGCAATTAGTTAAAAACCCTTTAGTTACCTTAGATGTTTATTCTTCTACAGAAATTTATGGTAAAAAATTTATGGAAGAAAATGATTCTAAATATAAAGCACTTTATGAACAAGCTGAAACTTTAGATAATGTAAATTACATTGGTTATAAACCCAATGAATATATTAGAGAACATATGAAAGATTATAACATGTATGTGTACCCAAGTATCTTTGAAGAAACTTCATGTATATCTTTATTAGAATCTATGTCAGCAGGTCTTTATTGTGTGGTGACCAATTACGGAGCTCTTTTTGAAACTGGCGCAGAGTTTCCTATGTACATTTCATATGATAATAATTACAAAGCTTTAGCTGAAAAATTTGCTTACGGTATAGAAGCTGCAGCAGCAACTCTACATGAAAAAACAATTCAAAATCACTTAACCACTCAATCTAATTACACGCAGCTATACTACTCATGGGAAAAACAAGCTGCTGCGTGGACTAGATTTTTACAAGGAGCTATTAATGTCAAAACCAAATGAACCTATATGGTTTAATAAAGATAAAAGTGTAGTTGCTAATAACGATACTTATCAAACTATTAAAACCAATAAAGTAAATTCAAATGAAAATGTTACTGAAATAAATATAGGAGATATCTCTCCTCACAGAATAATGGTTTGTACTCCATGTCATAGCGATGTTAGTATGCACTACACTCAAGCAGTTTTAAAATTTCAACAAGAATGTTGGAAGAAAAAAATACACTGTAGCTTTACTCTATTAAAATCTTCATTGGTTACCCAAGGTAGAAATTTGTGTGTTGCCGAAACTTTAAATCATCCGGATAACTATACACATTTATTATTTATAGATTCTGATATTGATTTTAATGCTAAAACTATTTTTAAAATGTTAGATTTTGATAAAGACATTATAGGAGTACCTTATCCCATGAAAACATTAAGTTGGGATAAAATGTGGAGAAGAATTAATTTTAAAGAAAATGCAGTTAGTAGCGCTAATGATTTAGCAAAATCAGGTTTTACTTTTCCAGTTAAAATAGAAGACCCTAATTCTATTACAGTTAAAGATGGACTAATGGAATTAACGCATGCCCCAACTGGATGTATGTTAATTAAAAGAACAGTTTTAGAAAAAATGATTAAAGAATATTCTCATTTAGAAATCTTTCAACCTACTATTATAAATGGCAAAGAAGTTAAAAAAGAAAATATGTATAACCTATTTGACACCCTTCATGACCCTATAACTAAACGTTATTTTGGAGAAGATTTTGGTTTTTGTCAAAGGTGGGTAGATATAGGTGGTAAGGTTTATGCTTATATAAACGACTATATTACTCATGTGGGAGAACACTCTTATTGTGGTCGTTTTAGAGACGATTTGGAACAAGCTACAAAACCTGTCAAAGCTATTGACGACGTTAAAAAAATCAAATAAAGTACAACTTTTACAGGATTTCTATGCCTGCTTAACAGTATAAATATATTTAAATTATGGCAATATCTAGATCTTTAATGAACAGACAATTACAAGCAGACGGTGGAATAATGCAAGTTGCACCTAGAGAAAAATTTGGCTTAGGTAGTAAACTAAAAAAGTTTGTTAGAAAAATTATACCTAACGAAATAGCTGATGTAGCTACTTCAGCAGCACCGTTTGTTGCTCCTTTTAATCCTGCTCTTGCAGGAGTAATGTCTGGACTAGGTTCTTTTGATCAAACAGGAAGTATTGGAGACTCTTTAAAAGGAGGAGCTTTAACTTATGGTTTAGGTCAAGCAGCAAGATATTTAGGTGGAGCAGAATTACAAACAGGAAATCCTTTTACATCTGGAGGAGCATTTACTCCTTCTGGTTTTAAAGCAGGATTTAGTATGCCCTTTGCTACATCTGTACCGGGTGTTGAAGAGGGGTTAAATAGTGCTGTAGAAAGTAATTTGTTAATGGGTGAACCAATTGCTACAGGAATGAATTTGACTGGTAGTTCAGCAGTTTCTAGTAGTCCGGCAGCCAGTGTAGGTAATCAAGCATTAGATCTTTTAAAAAAAGGAAGTAAAGCTTTGTTTATGAAACCTGGTCCGAATGGTGTACCTATAGTAGACAAAGCAGCAGTAATAGGTGCTGCAACTTTTGCACTTTCTTATGCAGAGGCTAAAGCTTTAGCTGGTGAAAACGGTGTTGAGTTAACTGAAGATGAATATAATCAAGCTCAAGCAGATGATGTACAAAAAGAGTATGCAGGTTATTTAGAAAATTTTTTAGGAGAAACTGAAGAAAATAGAGCTAACGGCGGAAGAATAGGATTCGAGTCTGGTGCTAATGAAATGATTAAAAATGAATTAATGGAAGGCATAATGGGAGAAATCACCGAAGACGAAATGATTACAATCATGACTGAAAATGGTCCAATACAAATTAAAAGATCAATTTATGAATCTATGCCTCAAATGTTTATGGATACTACTACAAGTGCTTATGGAGATGCAGGTAGAGGAAGACCTATTCCAGAATTTGCTGACGGTGGTAGAATAGGATTAAAGTTTGGTACTAAACCAGAAGAAGCAGAAATAGGTATTATGTCAATTGATGTTGAAGCAGGTGATGACGAAGACGAAGAAGATATGATGATGGCAGGGGGTATTAATTTTAGTAGAGCCGAAAAAGCATATTTATTTAAAAGACTAGGTGGTGGTGGTGGTGCTGATAGATCTTACACTATGCCTAGCCTATACAGAATATTAAGTAACCCCAATAGGTATCCAAGAGATGCAAGAATATTAAAAGAAATAGTTACCATAAATCTTGGTGAAGGACAAAAGGACGGCGGAAGAATAGGATTCGAGTCTGGTGCTAATGAAATGATTAAAAAAAAACTTATGATGGAATTAGGATTATATCCATCTCCTGAAAAAGAATCTTCTGGTGGAATAGGTTTATACCCATCTCCTGAAGAAGAATCTTCTGGTGGAATAGGTTTATACCCATCTCCAATTACAAAAGAAGACTCTGAAATTATTATGACTAAAAATGGCCCCATTTCAATTAAAGAAATTTTTGAAAAAGACACTCCATTATCAGAAGACCTTCTCGGTATGTCAGAAGGTTTTACTTTATCTCCAGTAACACTTCTTCGAAGATATTTAGCAAACAAAGAATTACAAAATAAAGCAGACGGCGGAAGAATAGGTTACGCTAAAGGTGCTAACAGAGTGTCAGAACTATTGATATTAAGAGATGAAAAAATTGCAAACGGTGAAGATGTATCGGACATTGAAGGAGAGATATTTCAATTAACAGGTAAGACTTTTAAATCGGTTGGTGGTATAAGTGATATACCAACAGGTAATATGAGAAAAAACAATGCTGGTGTAGTTGAGAGAGACTACAGAGATGAAGGTGGCTTTGTACCGGTTGGTATTAAGGAAAGAGCCGATGATGTACCTGCTATGTTATCTAAAAACGAATTTGTAATGACTGCTGATGCAGTTAGAGGTATAGGTAATGGCAGTGTTGAAGAGGGGTCTAAAAAATTATACAACACAATGAAACAAGCAGAACAAGTAGGTAAAGCGTAATGGCAACAACTTATAATAGACAAGCACCTTTTATAGAAGGTGCTCAAAAAAATTATATAGATTTATTAACACAATTAGTAGGTAGAGCTCCTGGCTCTGCTGGTGTACCTACGTTAGGGGAACTTGGACCACAGATTGCAGGACAAAATGTTTTAACGCAACAAGCACAACAATTAGCAGCAACTCAATCAGGCCTAGGTCAATTAACTTTTGATCCAACAACTGGAGCCGTTACGGGTGCTGGTCAAGGTACAGGTGTTGCAGGTTATCAACCTTTTTTAGATCAAGCCGCAGCCTATTCAGGACCTCAGGCTTATCAACAATTTATGTCTCCCTATCAACAACAAGTTATTGACACGACTTTAGCGGAGTATGACATACAAGCAAAAAAAGGGGCTCAAGGGACTGCAGCCGACGCTATAACAGCCGGAGCTTTTGGTGGTGGACGTGAAGGTATACAAAGAGCAGAATATCAATCTAATTCAGATAGAAATAGGGCGGCAACACAAGCAAAACTATTACAAGAAGGTTTTGGTCAAGCTAATCAATTAGCTAACCAAGCATTTACTCAACAAAGAAATTTAGCATCATTACAACCATCTTTAGCCGCTACTGGAATTCAACAATTAGGTGGAGCAGGAACACAAAACTTAGCTTATCAACAAGCTCAATTAGATGCAGCACAACAAAGAAATCAATTAGCATATAATGAACCTTACAGTAGACTAGGAATGTATGGATCAGGCATAGCTTCACAAATTAGTGGCTCACCTTATATGACAAGCACTATTGGAAGTGGTGCAGGAAATGTTGGACCTTTATCTCAAGCTTTATCTGCAGGATTAAGTGCATATGGTTTAGGTAGCATCTTCGGAGGCAGAGGTTAATGTATTTTAAAAGACCATCCTTTAAAAGAGGAGGACCAACTGGTATTGATCAACTAACACCTAGAGCACAAGCTAGAGGCGGTGGAAACATCGGTGGCGGCGGTATTGGCGGTAGAAATCTTGGAACAAGAACAGGGTTTAATGTTATATTAAATGAGTTTGGAATGCCTTATGAAAAACCACCCTCTACTTACAAACCAAATTTTAATTTAAGTGGAAATTCTTACATTCCAAGAAATTATCCTTTAACAGTAATTCCTAATGCACCAAGTAAATTCTCACGTCTTTTAGCAAAATATCCAAAATCTGTTTATGGAGGTGGATTAACTGCTGGTGCAGGAGTAGGAACAGGTATAGCTTTATTAGCGGACGCTTATCAAAAAGCAACTAAGACTCCGTTAGCTTACAAAAAATTAAAAGAAGTAAGTAAAAGACCTTACTATTTTGATGAAACTAATATTGATGTAGGAGAAGGTTTAGATGAAATAAGAACAGCTAATGAAATTGGTGAAGCTCCAGGTTTCTTTCCAAGAGGAGGTAAAAATAAATTTTATGAAGACAGAGGTTTAGATCCTAAAACAGGATTACCTATTGAGCGTGACACTGAAGAAGTAACTCAAGAAGATGGAATTACAAATTATGAATATAGTCCTGCGGAAACTAAAGAACAAATGAATGCAGCTGAAAATTTAATGCGAGAAGTAGAAGAGAAAAAGAAGATAATAGAACCAGGAAGTGATGAAAGTTCTATTACTTTAGATCCTTATGCAGAAATTAAAGAAGAAAAAGATTTTTTAAGTAAGATGTTAAAAAATGAAGGATTAGCAAGAGGTGAGATAGCTTTGATTGCAGCTAAGGCTATTGGAACGGAAGGTAGTTTGAAAGATAAATTAGATGCAGCAATTGACTTAGCACTACCTGTTGTAAGAAGAAGAGACAAAGAAGACAAAGCTCTTACACTAACTGCATACAGATCATTTAAAGAAAAGCAAAAAGCTCAAGCTAAAGCTGGACAAGACACTACAGGTATTAAAGATTTAAAATATCAAGCTAATATTTTAAGAAAATCAGGTGATCCTCAATATAAAGATAAATCACAAGAAGAAATAATATCTATTATAATAAAAGATAAATTTGGTGATGCAGATTCAATCACACGTAAAAAGAATTTAAGTGACAGAAATATACAAGGAGAAATATATGAAAGATTTGAATCTTTAAAAGATAAAAAAACTCAATTAGATTTATATATCGAAGAAAAATATACAAAGAAAAATAAAACAATAGATACGGCAGATAAAAAATTACTTCGTTACCAAAAAGCTTTAGAACAAGCTAAAGAAGATTTTAATTTATTTACTTCTATTCCAGAGTTTGGTGACGTTCATGGCAATTTACTGGAGGCTTATGGAAGACTAGGTGTAAAAGATGGAGGTAGAATTAAAAGAGCTCTTGGCACTCCGCCAACAGGAGAACAGATAATTACTACCGAAGCACAAACTATCGGAGCTGAAACAGCTGAAAAACCTGTTATGAAATTAGATTATGCTCAATTAAGAGATAGACTACCACAAGAAATTACAGATGACGTAGTACAATTATTAGCAAACAGTGAAGAGGCTTTACAAGAATTTGCATACATACAAACTCAAAATGATGTTGATGCTTTTAATTTAAAGTATGGTGTTAATCTTATAATTCCTCCTGCACCACAAACTGCATAGGAAAAAACATGGCATTAGAAGGCTTAAAAGGTTTTCAATTTTTTGACGATGAGGATATTACTCAAACTCGAGGAACTGATGTAGGTGTTACAGATTATTTATTTGATATTCCTGTAGGAGCTGTAGCTGGTTTAAGTCAAGCAGTTAAAGGTCTTCTTCAATTAGGTGCAATGCCTATTGATTATCTTGGTAACACAGATTTACTTACAGGTATTGATAATATTTTTGATAAAATAACTCCAGAAACTGATACAGCACTCGGAGACATTACAGCTATTCTTACTCAATTTGCTGTGCCGTACGGTGCGGCATTAAAAATTGCAGGAGGGATATCTAAATTAAAAGGTTTAAGTACCGCCACTAAACTAACTGCACCTGGTATGACCAGGGCATCACAAGGTATGGAGCTTGCAAAACGTGCAGGTTACTACGGAGGTATAGGTGGTATTACAGACTTTGCAGTATCTACTCCAGGTGATTTAGGAACTCTTTCTGATGTAGTGGGTTTAACAGAAGAAACAGATCTTGAAGGTTTAAGTGGTAAAGAAAAAGCTGCCGAAACAATTAAAGGCAAATTAAAATTTGGTGCTGAAGGCACAGTTATAGGTGGTGGAATTACTTTATTACCAGCTACCGCTAGTGTTGGTTTTAGATATGGAATTATACCTGCTGCTAAAACAGTAGGGTACGTAGGAGGCAAAGCTTTAAATGTTATTGATTACCCATTAACAGGAGCAATTAATGCAATAGTAGGTAAAGGTGAAAAAAGTATTATTCAATCTGCTGTTGCTAAAAGTGGAGCTCTTGCAGAAAAAGCTGGAGACAAGTTAGGTTTAAGTGGTGATTGGAGACATGTCCCTGTAGGCGGTGGAATGTTAGATCAAATTAAAAGAGGTTTAGTAAGAATAGGAGATCAGTTTTCAACTAACCGAGGAGTAGGACCAGAAATAAGAGGCCTACAAGTTCAAGCAGATCAAGCATTAGCGGGTAAAGAAAAAACATTAAAAACATTTGCAACTAGAATCCAAGACATACAAGAAGATATTATTAAAAATTATAAAATAAAATTTGATGATGGCGATTCTTTGTTATCTTTACAAATAGAAGCCAACAAAGTTAGAGATATTCTTAAAGCCCCTTCAAGTCAAACAGATGAATTAATTAAAGGTTTAAACAAAGGAACAGACAAGGTTATAGAAAAAGAATTAGTTACAAATGTAAAAGAATTTAAAAAAATAATTGATGCAGCAGAAAATGAATATAAATTTCTTACTGCAGACGTAAATTTACCAAATGGGGCTGCATTAGATTTTGGACTTTATTCTACTAGAAGATTTGCAGCTTTTAATAATAAAAATTTTAAATTCAATCCATTATTAGAAACAAAAGCAGTTGATTGGTTTCGAACTGCAATAAAAAAGAAAGAACCTGGTTTTGAAACAAGTTTAAAAAATGCTAAAGAAGCAGCGGAAAGAATAATTACAAATAAAAATCTTAAAGGTGCAGAAAGATCTACGGCATTAAAAGCGGAAGTAACTAAACAAGTAGATCTTTTAGCTAACAATAAAATGTTAAATTTAAAACAATTAGCTATTAGTTCTAACATAAAACCTAATTCTTTATTCTTTAGTGTTGGAAAATCTTTAGGTATGACTAAAGATATAGTTAAAGAAAAAGGATTACCGGATGCAATGAAAAAACTTTTATCTGTTGAAAAAGGCAGAACTGTTGACGAACTAACTAAAGCAGGTGTAAAAGTTACCAAAGATGTTGAAACATTTAACCCTTTAATAGCTGGACTAGATGTTGTTTTAAATCAGTCTAGACAGCTACATAACAAAAAAATATTTGATGCAATGGTAAGAGAAGGTTTAGATACTATTGATAGACCTGGAATTATTTTTGATGCAGCGGCGTTAGAAAGAAGAGGCTTAGACGTAAGTAGAAATTTATCAAAAATACAAGCTATTGGAAGAAAAGCTGATTTAGATGATTTTTCTTTAACTAGTGATTTATTTGATGGAAGATTTTTTGCAGCACCTGAAGTAGCCAATGCATTAGTTGGAATGAAAGAAGTTACTGCAAGTTTGTATGGATTGCCTGGATACAAATCTATGATGAGTTTAAAAGCAGGAGCTCAAATATCTAAAACTATTCTATCACCAATGACACAAGTTAGAAACTTTACAACAGCTTCTTTCTTTCCATTGGCCAGTGGTTTAATTGGAGGCAAAATAGGATTTAAAGATGCCTGGAGATTAACAGGAGATGATATATTTGCAGGAGCTAAAACGGATTTAGAAAAAATAGCTAGAATAGAAAACAAAATTAAAAATGGAGTTATTGATCAAAACATAAACGTACAAGAAATGAGGAGAGTTCTTGAAAATGCTAAAGATGGAAAAATAAGTTTTCAAAAAATGATGAACACAAAAATTATGCAAAAGCTAACAGATGTTTATCAAGGAGCAGATAACTTTTGGAAAATATACACTGATAATTTTTATCAAGGCGCATTAAAAACTGCTTTTGGAAATCCAGAAACTTTAATTAAAGGCAGTAAAGAGTCCGCTAAATTTATGGCAAACATTGACGATTGGTATCAAACGGTGGCAGGTCAAAGATTTATAAAAATGGATCCTTTAACAGGAATAGAAAAAACTCCGTTGCAAGCATTAGAAGAAGCTTCAGCTTATTTAGTTACTAATACTATTCCAACTTATAGTAAAGTTCCTTTAATTATTGAAAATATTAGAAACTTACCTTTAGGTAATTTCGTAGCCTTTCCTGCAGAAATTTTAAGAACAACATCTAATATTATATCTATTGGTGCAAGAGAACTAACTAGCACTAATCCTTTTATAAGACAAATGGGTGCGAGAAGATTAGTAGGTGTTTCAACTGTACTTGGAGGTATAGGTTTTACAGTTCAAAAAGGAGCTCAATATATGACAGGTGTAGACGAAGAAATGATGAGTGCATTTCAAAATTCTTTTGCTCCTCCCTATCAAAAAAATTCAACACTAGTTCCTGTGTCAGCTCCTGACGAAAATGGTAATTTTAAATATTACAATTTTTCATATTCTAATCCATATGATTCATTAGTAGCTCCCGTCAATGGAATTTTAGGTGCGTACACTGAAGGATCTTTGAAAAAAGATAATGTAAGTTCAATAGTAATGAATTCATTATTTGGTGGATCAATAGATCCTAATAAAAGAAAGGGTGCTATTACAGAATTTTTAACTCCTTTTATATCAGAATCTATTGGTACTGAAAGAGCTTTTGACGTTACTGTTAGAGGTGGTAGAACTTCGGAGGGCAAAATAATTTATTTTCCTCAAGATGACCCCGATGTAATTATATCTAAATCTTTACAACATATTTTTGGTGGATTAACTCCAGGCGCTGTAACCTCAGCGACAAGAATTTGGGATGGAGCAACAGGCAGATTTACAGATTACGGAACTCAAAGGGATGCTGTAGATGAAGTAGTGGCTCTTATGTCAGGAGTTAGAGTTGAAGATGCTAAACCCTTATCAAGTATGCCTTTTATTTTAACTTCATTTAATGGTGATAAAAAAAATATGAGAAGTAAATTTGCAAGAAGTGCATACTCTGCACGTACAAGTGCCGAACAAAAACTTGGGGCTTATGTGCAATACACTTTAGAATCTTTTGATTCTCAAAACAAATTATTTACAACATTAAAAAATGCAGAAACGTTGGGAGTTAGTAAACTTAAACTAAGAAAAATATTAGAAGAACGTTTAACTAAAACTGAATCTAAACTTTTGTTAAAGGGTATATTTAAGCCACCATCGTATAGTGAAAATGCATTTAAATCTATTGAGAAAAGACTTAAAAAAGAAGATCCTTTTGCAGGAATTAGAATAGGTAATGAAAATGATTTAGTCATGGATATTTATAGTGATCTTAGAAAAGATTTAAAAAAATATAAATTAGGTGGTTCTACAGACACTTTAAATGATGCAATAGATTCTATTTTAAGTCCTGATGTAGAAGAAGTCAGGGATTTAAGAAGTGATTTAGCAGCACCTACCGGAACTTTAATTACAGAAACACAAGCAGTATTACCAGTAAGTCCTGCTTTAACAACACCTGTAAATAATACAATAGTCAATAATCAAATGGCTGCAGCTAATACCTTAGGGGCTAGATATTTAGGTGGAATAAACTATAATAGAATGAACACTGCACAAAAAGCAGATTACGCAGACAAGGTATTTAAAACAACAGTATAATTATGGCAACTTTAAACGAACTTATAGCTCAACTAAACGCATCATCAGATAATATTTTAGCTGATAGTGCAAAAGCAAATATTGTAGCTGACGACATGAATCAAACCTTAGATGGCATGGGTGTTAAAGAAGTATCCGGTATCGCACAACTAGCACCTGGTAGAACTGTAGGAGAACAAAGAGATGCGGGTATGTATGCCTCTGGTGAGCTTCAATATGATGATGTAGCACCTGGAGATTTTGGATATGTCTACACCAATCCTCAAGCACCTGAAAGAGGTTTAATGGGTCAAGCTAAAAATTTAGTAGAACAATATGTTAGGTCGGGAGGTTTATTAGGACTGGCCA
>Ga0209535_1001992_pt1 | contig 13455 bp, 19 predicted proteins | sample LinPmetageLP28_FD_184041 | JGI IMG/M metagenome (GOLD analysis project Ga0209535, IMG submission 184041) | Marine viral communities from the Pacific Ocean - LP-28 (SPAdes) (version 2) | ecosystem: Environmental > Aquatic > Marine > Oceanic | place: Pacific Ocean | collected 2009-08-22 | reverse complement strand
AAAGATACAAGCCAACTCAACTAACGATGACGTTGTCTTGGAATCCAACGGTACTGGATCAGTGGTATTAGATCAAGTTTCTATCACTGACAACAAGATCACAACCCATGTGTCAAATGCTGACTTACAACTAGACACAGACGGTACAGGTTTAATAGACTTTAGGACTGATACCCAGACAACTGTTGGTGCAGTCGGAGCCGCAACGCACTTGCCACTTGATTCTGCAAATGAAATCAGACCTGTTGGTTACTTGAGAATTAAGGTTTCGGGTACAGAGTACGTAGTACCTTATTTTAACGCATCGTAATAGTAAAACAAACATAAACAGTCCCACCGGACAACAATGAGAAAACGTTACAACGACCGTAATAGGCATAAGACCGCACATTCTGAGATACGACGCTTGGAGGAGGCCATACGGAGGGCTTCTGACGAAGTCGAACGTGAAGGTATTAGACAACACCTAGAACACTGGATTCGTACACAGAATAATAGCAAGTAATCGCCAATAAATACCCTTGTAAGGAGTACAGTAATGGCAACACCAGTGTGGACAACCACGGCAGGTAAAATTGCAACTATAGACGAACAAGCGTCATTTTCTCTTCAACTAGAAGCGAACACTAGCGATTCAACGGCCATAACTTACTCCGTAATAGCAGGAAGCCTACCCGCAGGAATGCAGGTCACCACAGATGGCTTACTGACAGGTACTCCGGCTGAGGTTGCCAAAAGAACTCTTTACACCTTCGTCGTGCGAGCCACGGCCGGTACCGCTATCACAGACAGGACTTTCAGTTTGGATGTACAGGGAGCGGACGCACCAACGTTCACGACAGCCTCGGGACAACTGCAACTGGATGACTCTACCAGTGTTGGACTTTTCTGGGTTATAGATGGTGCCAGTGTAAACCTGCAAATGCAGGCCACAGACACAGACACACGTGCAGGACAGTCTCTTGTGTATGAGATTATGCAAGGATCACTACCACCAGGGGTGACCATGAGCAAGACAGGGCTGATATCTGGCATAGTCGGACTAACAGACGATCAAAGATACGGAGTGCGTGGAGGGTATGATGGAAGTGGCAACGATGACGAATTCGATGGCACGTTTGACCGTACTGTCACAACAAAAAGCATAAGCAAAAATTTTGATTTCATAATCAGGGTATCTGATGGTACAAGTTTCATTGAACAGAACAACAGTATTTTTGTCTATTCCGCAGACTTCTGGAGAGTTTCAAACACTGCTATCACAATAGACAAGACAGAGATGGACGGGACACCACTGACCATGGACCTAAGTGCAAACAGGAGACCTGTATTCAGGACAGGTTCAGATCTTGGTACATTCAGGCATGACAACGCCTTGGTCATAAAAATTGATGTGGAGGATTTTGATCCAACACAAGGTGATCTCGAATATTCCATACAGTCAGGATCTCTACCCGCAGGCGTCGCCATAGACATCAATTCAGGTGAACTGTACGGTCAATTGGCCAGACAGGCCGCAATAGAAGTGGATTACAATTTTACTGTAAGGGCTAACCGAGTCATAGTAACAGATGATTCTACAACGGGATTGAACGTTTTCACTGACCAAGCATTCACCATGAAGGTGATTGGTGAGTTGGACATAGGAATAGCATTTACCACACCGACAGTAATCGGAACATTGAAGGCCGACATACCAAGTTTATTATCTCTAGAAGCAGTGGCAGAAGAGACTAATAGAGTACTGAGTTACACAAAAACATCCGGATCTTTGCCACCAGGTATCACACTGTCAGAGCAGGGAAATCTTATAGGAACAATAGACCCAAGTGCCTTCACAGACTCCACAAGAGCATACACGTTCACGGCTTCTGTTAGTGATCAATACCAGTCTCTGGCAACATCAAAAGAATTCACATTAAACATAGATATTCCATACACACAGATAGAATACGGAAACATGTTAGGACATGCAACATCATTCATTGATCAAAACATATTCTACAGCATAGCTCAAGATCCAAACATAAACTCTGTTGAAAATATATACAGACCGGAAGACACAAACTTTGGTATGACCGTCAAGCCGGACATGTTGATGATGTCAGGCCTTGAAGCACAAACGCTGACAGTGTTCCAACAACAGATGGAACAAAATCATGCTCCCAAGACTTTGTACTTTGGAGATTTAAAGACCGCTGTGGCCAAAGAAGGCACAACTGCAAAATACGAAGTGGTTTACATAGAGATCAAAGATAGCATGGTTAACAAAAACGGACAGGCCGTTTCAAGTTCGATAAAATTAAGAGATGCAATAGCCAAACCATTATTAGGACCTAGGGCATCCAGCATGAATTCCACAACAGACTACGTGGACTATGAAGTGACCACAGACGGAGGACTATCGTTCAGCACATCAGGATCCAAGGTGAGATATGCCAACCAGTTGAGTGCGGACTTAGGATTCATAGAAACTGTATATCCCAATGCAGTGGCTAACATGAGGTCCAGAATGAAAAGTCTCGGACACAAGGAGTGGGACTATCTACCATTATGGATGAAGACCACGCAGTCGGGAGATCTTGCACCGTTAGGTTATGTGACTGCTGTGCCCATCTGCTACTGTAAGCCAGGAACATCAGGATTGGTCAAGAAGAGGATAGAAGACAAAGCACTTAATTTTAAAAATATTGCATTCACAATAGACAGATATGTGGTCAGCAAAAGCAAAGTTGCCACAGAAACATTCACAGCGGATGGTACAACAGCCAGTTTCGTAGTTGATGAACTGCTACACGAGGAAGATGTATTGGTCAAAGAAGGAACAAGCACGGTGTTCGTGGGACAAGGAGTCACAGCCGACAACAACATCAAACCAACAGATCTCAGAGCAGACGGAACCCTGAGATCAGCAGATCATGAGTTAGGTATAACACTGACTCACAACACAACAACCATGAAGACAACAATTACTTTTACCAAAGAAGTGCCGTCTGCAGGCACTATTATAAAGGTGGAGAGAAGCAACGATAAATATCTTAAATTTAGAGACAAAGGAATTCAATAATGGCGAGTAGCATAGTACCAGGCAATATAGACGGAACATATCCTAAAGCGGGCGAGGACAACAGTTCGCAGGGTTTCAGAGACAACTTTAGTGCGATAAACACGAACTTCACGGAAGCCAAGAGTGAAATCGAAGACCTGCAGACTAACAAAGCCAGTAAAAATGCCGCTAGTAACTTCGCCGATAATGAGGTTTCCAGGGCAAAATTGAAAGACACATCAGAGACAGTGTTTGCACATGGATCTGTATCCAGTGGTGCAGTAACTTTGAACCACGAGAATGGTCATTACCAAACTTTAACTATTACAGCAGACACAACTTTCACTTTCATTAACTTCCCACCAACAGGAGCGTTGGGTAGAATCATCTTGGACATCACAGTGGCACCAACCTCAACAGGTATACTGACTTTTCCGAGTGCTGTGATAAAAGCAGACGGTGTAGGAGGCAGTGACGGAACGTCAGACCAGATCACAATAGGTATTGGCAGAGCTCTGTTTGAATTCATGTCGCCAGATGCTGGCACAACTGTGCTGATGCACCAACTGGGCAAACAGTACGTATAATAATTAAGGAGTCTAATGTACTTCCATCCATTACAAGAAGAGATAGGCAATATGTCCGAGGAAGACATATCCAAAAGAATAAAAGAACTTTCTCGAAAAGTTGCTATTGCGAGGCGCGGTAGGAATCCCGAAATGTTACAGAACTTACAAATGGCCTTAAGGACTTACCAAGATGCTGTGAGACAGAAACGCACAGAGGAATGGCATAAGAATAATAAGAAGTTACGTAATGAACCAGACCTTGGCGACTTGGTCAACATCGACTAGTAAATAGTTTTGATGTCAAACACATTTACTTGGAAGACAAAATTCAAAAGTATAATCATAGTCGACGGAGAACTATTCTCTAATGAATATAATCTAAACATTTCTCTTACACCACACACAGCAAGTCTAAAACAACAAACTGATTATTTTGAAAGACTGAAAAATCTTTTCGAACAGGTTTTTGCAAACACTATCACAACATGGAGAGACGAACCTCTCTACCATACACTGAAGAAAAGTTCCACAAACAGATTCATTGAATTACCAAAACCTCCCTATGACCAGATCATGGCCGCGGTGTGTTTCTGTAAAGCAAACTCAGTTTTAGATTCTGTCATCACTATTAATAATATCGAACTATCATCATGGCAAGGTGATGGTATTACCTACAAGGTTGACAAAGACAGCAAAGAGCTTATACTATTAGATAAACCCGATTGGTTTTCAGCGAAATACAGTAAATTTGATCCATGGTGGTTGAGAGCAGACACGGCAACATATGATCAGGAACTTGACAAGGGCATCTACACAGGACACTTCAGTTGGAACAATCAAAATGTTCCTGTTGACAAGACCCACGAGTATCATGCTAAAGTATTTGAGTTCCAACCAAAGGTTTTAGATGGCGGAAAAGACAAAAACAAAGATAAATGATCACGGTGATGTAATATTCTCAGAAGAGGATGTTATTGACTTACTTTACACAGATCCAGACTTCGACATATCAAAACTCTACTTCAACGACATAGACACTTATTCAGACAGCCTTAGGGAGTTGGGCATAGATCTACCAGTGATAAACACAGCACCCAAGAGACCAACCCCTGCAGAATTTGACAAACAGAACTGTGATAACTGGCACATGCCAGAGAAGTATTACCAAATAAATGTTTTAGAATGGTTGCTTGATAAATGTCAGAACGATGAAGAGAAATTACAAGTGCAGATGGAGTATGATCTGTTCGAGAAGAAACAATTCGTACGTGTGTTACAGTTCTTGATTTACTTTGTGGACACGTTGAGAGCAAAAAACATGGTCTGGGGTGTAGGCAGAGGGTCAAGTGTGGCCAGTTTCTGTTTGTTCTTGATAGGAGTACACAAGATCAATCCTATGCTGTACAATTTAGATATCACTGAATTTTTGAGATGATAAATAATTATAATAGGAGCATATTATTATGGTAGCAAGAGCAAAACCAAAAAGAATGTATAGAACCATGCAAGGACGTATGGTGGACATAGAAAAACTTAGATCGGCCAACGAGTCTGTGCAGGCAGTTGGTAACATGAATGTCAACGCCAAGGGAGATGTGTTGGGAGCAGGTGGCCAAGTAGTCACACCAAAGGAACAGGTCATCAAGAAGTATTACGAACAACCAAAAGGAATGGTCAGTGATACTCCAAGCAGAGGCAAATCAATGCCGGCACCCAAAGCAGAACCAGTGAAGACCGTACAGAAGATAGCACCTACAGAGGTTAAGCCAGCACCCAAGAAAACGGTTGCTCCACTGCCCAAGAAAACACAGAGCACAGCCAAAAAAGGTATTGACGCGGCTCTTGACGGATTAGAATAAATCTGTTAAACTATTCCTATAATGGGACAATTAGAAGATTTACAAGCAAAAGGTTTTGGATCACACGGTGGAAAACAATACACTGTTGATTACGACATCACACCTCTCAAGAAAAGAGTACTAGTTTCAGACATGCACTTTGGTGAAACAAAATCCAAGGGCGGAATCATACTTACAGATGATGACGGATCAGAAGGTGGAATCCATCCTCGATGGGGCAAGGTTTATGCCATTGGTAATCAACAGGAAGATGTAAAAGTTGGCGAATGGGTCATGGTGTCACATGGACGTTGGAGCAGAGGATTCAAAGTAAAGAAAAAAGGTGTTGAACTAGAGGTGAGAATGATAGATGAGAATGACATATTACTCGTATCGGAAGACGAGCCAGGGTTCAACTCTAAACAAGCAGGGTATATCAACATGGGCGGTGCTCAACAGATGACCAAACTGCCGGGTAATGATTAATCACACCTGTTACGTCTGTAAGAAAACTTTCACAAACGCAATTTACTGGTACGACAGTCTGCACGACACAAAGTATGACAAGAGAATAATAAGGCCATTCTGTGGTCCACCTTGTGCAAACAAATACAGAGAGATATCAGATGAGAATGATTATCCACAGAGGAAACCATTACCCAAAGGTCCCGAGTGGCAAATAATACAGGACATAGATTACATACAATATGAAAGCGATTAAGATTAAAAAAGTAAAAGTTGAATTAAGTAAATTAGTCACTATGGCAGAGATGGGCCTAGGTGTAGAACGTCCTCTCAACAAAGAGAAGAGGACATGGATCAACAAGTTGAAGAAGGACGGTGCTTGGGATCCGATACTCGTAACACCAATCAAGGATAGTGGGTACTATCTACTAACAGATGGATGGCACAGGGTACAGGCCGCGACAGCACTCAAAAGAAAAACAATAAATGCGTTACAATTACCAGCAAACGTAGGACTGAGCATGGCCAAAGCCAACAAGATCTTACGTGACATAGATAGAGAACACGGATTCAAACTGCATTGTAGCGACATCATTGGACATTGGGCCATGATGGAAACACTTCTAGAGTAATTGACAAAATCAAATAAGTAGTTTATAATTATTATAAAGAAGGAATCCTTGTGGTTCCTTTTTTTCGTTTAAAACTAACCATTGCAAATAGTACGCATTTGCAACTACAAGGAAACATAATATGGAACTAAAAGAAAGTAAGACAGCACAGAATCTCAAGGATGCGTTCGCGGGTGAGTCACAAGCCAACAGAAGATATCTTTACTTCGCACAAAAGGCCGACATAGAAGGCGCACCAGATGTAGCATCTGTGTTCAGAAGCACAGCAGAAGGTGAGACAGGACACGCACACGGACACCTAGAATACTTGGAAGAAGTTGGAGATCCGGCAACAGGTGAGAAGATGGGCGAAACAGCGGACAATCTTAAATCTGCAGTCAAAGGTGAAGTGCATGAGTACACAGACATGTACCCAGGCATGGCAAGAACTGCCAGAGAAGAGGGATTTGAAGAAATCGCTGATTGGTTTGAAACACTGGCCAAAGCAGAGAAATCCCACGCAGGTAAATTCCAAAAGACATTAGACGCCTACGAATCACAAAAGTAATATATTACAATCAGTCAGGCGGTAAAAGCCGCCTTACTTGACACATTCCAAATATCTGTTATAATACACACATGGTACAACGTTTCGGTTTCTGTTGCAAATGGCTCAATGACACTAGCGAATTTGGTGGCATGAAAGTCAACGCAAAGGACAGAGAACTGAATGGCAGGAGTACAACAATGAGATGGCTTCGCGAACACAAGGACGAAGCGATACAACGACAGTGGGACATTATGACCCACAACACACTTGCCGCACGTAGATTGATACAACGTGTTGGCACACTACCACCCGAACGTAGGATGGTCAGACTAGGTAGTGAGATGCTACAAGGCTACACAGAAAAAGACTGGAAATCTTGGTGGCAACAGCCTGAGTTACAAAATCATTTAGAAAATTTATTTGCACCTGTAGGTGAGACTGCAAGGAAACTGGATGTCAAAATTAGTTTCCACCCTGGACAATTCTGTGTGCTTTCGAGTGCAACGCCTGACATTGTTGAACGTAGCATAGAAGAATTTGAATATCATGCGGACATGGCACGTTGGATGGGATTTGGCAAGAGCTTCCAGGATGGTTGCAAGATAAATGTACACATCTCAGGTAAGCAAGGACCAGACGGTATTATAAAAGCACTGCCTAGGTTATCACAAGAAGCAAGGAATCTTATCACTATCGAGAATGATGAGATGTCTCACGGACTGGATCAGTCGTTGATGTTGGAAAAACATCTAGCATTGGTTCTGGACATACACCACCATTGGATCCGTGATGAGGAATACATTGAAGCAACTGATGACAGAGTCAAGAGAGTCATAGACAGTTGGCGTGGTGCGAGACCTAGTATGCACTATTCTTACTCCAGGGACGAACACCTTGCAGTCGCAGGATTAACAGACACTATGCACACAGAGATGCACAACATGAAAGATTTACTAGACAGAGGTTGTAAAAAACAGAAACTACGGGCACACTCAGATCTATTACCAAACAGAAAGGTAAATGATTGGGCATTGAGCTTCTCAGACAACTTTGACATACAGGTAGAGGCCAAAGGTAAAAACATGGCCACGGAACAATTATATAGACAATACCTAGAAAATTCTGTATAATCAAAAGCACTAACAGGAGATAAAATGAAAATACTATGTGTATTATACGACGACCCTAAAGGCGGAATGCCTGAGAGTTATCCACTTACGGATCTCCCCAAGTTAGAAAAGTACCCAGATGGCATGACGCTACCATCACCAAAAGGCAGAGATTTCAATGCAGGTGATTTGTTAGGTTGTGTGTCGGGTGAACTAGGACTGAGAAAGTTTCTAGAGGACGCAGGGCATGAACTTGTTGTAACTTCTAGTAAAGACGGTGATGACTGCGAGGCCGACAAACACATTGTTGATGCAGACGTGGTCATATCACAACCTTTCTTTCCTTACTATCTTACTAGGGAAAAAATAGAAAAAGCAAAAAACCTAAAAATGGCAATCACGGCAGGTATCGGATCTGATCACGTGGACTTACAAGCGGCTATGGACAACAAGATTGATGTTGTTGAAGTGACGTACTGTAATTCAAGATCAGTTGCTGAACACATTGTTATGATGATCGTTTCAATGGTCAGAGACTACCACAACCAACACAGAATTGTTAACGAAGGTGGTTGGAATATTGCTGACGCAGTGCAGAGAAGTTATGATGTGGAAGGAATGCACATCGGCACAGTAGCGGCAGGACGTATTGGACTTGATGCTTTGAGAAAAATGAAACCATTTGATGTACATCTACATTACTTTGATAGACACAGACTACCTTTTGCAGTGGAAAAAGAGTTAAATCTTACTTTCCATGAGTCAGTGGAGTCTATGGTCAAAGTGTGTGACGTCGTGACAATCAACTGTCCACTACACCCAGAGACAGAAAACTTATTTGATGCTGAAATGATAAGCAAGATGAAAAAAGGTGCTTACATTGTCAACACTGCGAGAGGCAAAATCTGTAACAGAGAAGCCATCGCTGACGCATTGAAGAGTGGACAACTGTCTGGCTATGCAGGAGACGTTTGGTTCCCACAACCAGCACCAAATGATCACGTTTGGAGATCAATGCCAAATCATGGCATGACACCACACACATCAGGAACATCACTATCAGCACAGACAAGATATGCTGACGGTGTTAGAGAGATACTGGAATGTATGTTCGATAACACACCAATTAGGGATCAATATCTAATTGTGCAGAACGGTGAACTTGCTGGCATGGGTGCCCACAGTTATAGTAAAGGCACTGCAACAGGTGGATCTGAGGAAGCGGCAAAATATAAAAAATAATATAAAAGGCTTTGTGATGACTAAAAAGGAAATTGAAGAAATTAACAAGAAGATTGATAAACTTCAAACTACTGTTGACAAATTATCACAAAGCCTTTATAAACATATTAAGTTCATCGATTCAACGTATGATGGATTAAAAAATCCAATCGAAGCGGCAAGGAAATGGTTACGTAGATGAAAGAGTTCAAACTCGTTGTCAAGGTTGGTGACCTTATTGAAGTAGGCAGATTCCGGAATGTGTCTACCAAAATCAAAAAAATAGAGTTGGATGAAAACGGACAACCTGTTATAATAACAAGCAAAGGTGCTAAAAAGTTATTGAGTTGTAGATTGTCAAAACTACATCCAGGTAGCAAGACACCAAAACAGATATTAATGGAAAAACGTAAATGAAAGAACTTTGGGTAGAAAAATATAGACCAAAAAGATTAAAAGAATATGTTGTAAGGGATGAAGCACAACGACAGCAAATTCAAACATGGATTGATGACAAGGCGATTCCGCATTTGTTATTGAGTGGTGCTCCGGGTGTAGGTAAGACTACACTGGCAAAAGTACTGTTCCAAGAACTAGAGGTCAGCAGTTATGATATACTGGAAATAAATGCTTCAAGAGAAAACTCAGTGGACACAGTGAGAGAGAAGATCAACAATTTCGTACAGATAATGCCTTTTGGTGCATACAAATACGTGTTACTGGATGAGGCAGACTACATGAGTCCAAATGGACAAGCGGCATTACGTGGCGTTATGGAAATGTATCACACATCAGCAAGATTCATATTGACTTGCAACTATCCCAACAGAGTTATTCCTGCACTACACAGCAGATGTCAAGGCTTCCATATGGAAACTATCGACAAGAATGAATTTACGGCAAGGACAGCAGAGATACTGATTGCAGAACAGATGGAGCCAGACATAGAAGTATTAGACACTTATGTGAAAGCATCATATCCTGATCTAAGAAAATGTATCAACATGATACAACAGAATTGTAGAGATGGCAAACTGATGCCACCAGCAAGTGGAGATTCGGGACAGCAGGATTACAGACTGCAAATGGTCGATCTGTTTAAACAAGGCAAGATACAAGAAGCAAGGAAACTTGTTTGTGCCCAAGCGAGACCAGAAGAGTGCGAAGAGATATACAGATGGCTGTATGACAACCTGGAAATAATATCCAAAGACGAAGACAACCAAGACAAGGCTGTGTTGATAATCAAACAAGGATTGGTTGATCACTCTTTCGTTGCAGACCCAGAAATAAATCTAGCAAGTGTAATGATCAAACTAGCAAGGTTGTCAAATGGGCAGTAAGCACAACAAGAAAAGGTATATGATAGTGAAGTACAGTCTAAACATGAAGGGTACATACGACGAGCTTGTGGAACTTTCAAAGAAGAGCATTGGACCAGGTAAATTTGTGCAATCCGGAGTGATTATAGATCTTGTTGAAAAAGAAGTTTTGAAGTGTATAGTACCCGGCCAACCAAATCTGGTTGATCATATTTCCTACGACACCCTATACAAACATTTCCATAAAGCCTATGGAAACATGTTAGATCAGTTTATAAAATAGCCTTACTATACATACGTTTAAGCATGGCTAATTGGCTTGCTTTCCATAGTCTAGTAAGTACTCTCCGTCTTCTCCTGTCCTTTTGTTTCCTAATCTTAAGCCAATTTTGATTCATTGCGTACAATTTTACTCGTTTGTCGTACACGTTCTTTTTCCTCATCAGTTTCCATAATTTCCTTTGAAATAAAGGTCGCATTTGTAGGCTTTGGTATAGCATAAGATTCCTCATAGGTTGTGTTGTGTTGTGATTTAATGTGTCTTTGTGTTGGACTCATATACAAATACTTACGATCGTTTTTCCAAATAAAGTATGCATATTTTACAACATAGATCTTTAAGATAAATAAGAACTATGCATGATGTATTAGACATAATCAAAAACGTACAGTCGTTATACGCAGTAGGCCCTACTTTAAGTAGTTTGAAAGATTTCGAAAGAGTAATTGACGAGTTAGACGTGTATGTCTTTAAAAATTGGGAAGACGGCGAATTACTGACAGGCCCTGTAGATTCAAGACACTTTGTAACTTGCTCATTTATGTGGCCAGCAGACAAGATGCCAGATCCAGCAGGCGGAAAACGATTGCTTGACAAAGGTTGTAGAGTATCATACAAAAAAGATGAGTTAATGAAGCCAAGACAGATCAAAACTCCAGCAGATTATAGACCAGGCACTACTAAAGGAAAAATTGATGCACATGACATATGGGTGGTCGAAATAAAAATGCCAAAGAACTTAATCGGAAACATGAAGCACGGTAATGACGAAATTGAAACGCAGGACGAACCATCGACAGATTTAGGTAACACAGATGAAATTAGTTAATGAAGGTTTAAAGGCCGGGGATTTGGACGGTGTTGTCAGCAACAAATTATCAGTTGACCAATACAAATCAAAAATGGGTGAAGACAAGAATATTTTAGTTCTTGGATTTATAGTTGACGGATCTGCACCAGCAAAAGATCTTGAACGTTTTGCAGAAGTAGGTTACAAGAGTGTGCTTGATGCTGATGCTACGCCTGGAACGTTGGAAGATGGCAAACACAGAGTGTTTGTAGAATTTGCGAGGACACCAGAAGTAGTCGGGCAAATAATGGCATTCTTAGAAGACTTAAAAAAACTAACCAACATTGACGAATTCACATATACCTATCATAAAGGAGAAAATCCAACTGTGGTTTCCGCAGACACAATGGGAGAAGGAATACCAACAACACCCGAAGCATATGAACAAAGGGTTAATGAAATGAAAGTAAGTGAAGCAAGGCATTTCTTTGACAAATATGACATGATGGAATGCAAGATAGCAGAAAACATAATGACAGTAAAGAAAACAGGTGCCGGGCATGACCTTAAATTTGAACTGCATAAATTTGGTTTAACAAATGAAATAATGAAAGAAGCAAAAGCATTCAAGATAGACATGGATTCTATTGCAGAATGCACACACCTAACAAAATACTTTGGACCATACGACATCACAAAAACCAATGAGAACCAATTCATCTTCACAAAGGGCGATCAGTCTGCTCTTGTAAGCAAAAGCGGCTGGTAATTTAATATACGCACTTATTGATAAATACTTGCATGAGATTAAGTGCAAACTTCACATTAGCAGAATTTACAAAAAGTCAGACAGCGACAAGAAAAGGTCTCGACAATACTCCGGGAGAAGAACACCTAGCAAACGCAAAAGAACTTTTTGCCAACGTGGTACAAAAGGTTAGAGAGAACTTTGGAGTGACTGTGATCAACTCAGGATACAGAGGAACAGCATTAAATGAAGCAGTAGGTGGTTCAAGCAAATCGCAACACTGCAAAGGCGAAGCAGTTGACATAGAATGTCCAGGCACAGGCAACTACGATGTTGCTAAATGGATCGAAGAGAATTGTGACTTCGATCAGTTGATATTAGAATTCTACACACCAGGCATACCTGACTCGGGTTGGGTACATGTTTCATACAAGTCAGATGGCAATCGTAAGAGCATATTGACTGCAATGAAAGAAAACGGAAAAACTGTTTACAAGCCTGGCTTAATCCAATAAATACTGCTATTATGTTTGCAACAATAAAAATGGCCATAGCCATAATGCTAATAACCGGTATAGCGGGTGCTGGTATGTACGTGATGAAATTACGTGCTGATAATGCCACACTCAAAGCCAACCAACACAAACTTGAAACTGCAATCACAGAACAGAACAAGGTGTTAGAGCAACAAAAACAAGACTTCACAGCAATATTAGAAAGCAATAAAAAACTTAATGTGTTGATCAACACATTCAAAAAAGATTTACAAGACCTAGACAAAAGATTCACAAAGAAAAACAGAGACATCGGCAAACTGGCTATTGAAAGAACAGAATCAATTGAGAGAATTATAAACGGTGGTAGTAAGAATGCGGCAAGATGTATTGAGTTGGCATCAGGTGCAGA
>Ga0209535_1001991_pt1 | contig 13466 bp, 14 predicted proteins | sample LinPmetageLP28_FD_184041 | JGI IMG/M metagenome (GOLD analysis project Ga0209535, IMG submission 184041) | Marine viral communities from the Pacific Ocean - LP-28 (SPAdes) (version 2) | ecosystem: Environmental > Aquatic > Marine > Oceanic | place: Pacific Ocean | collected 2009-08-22 | reverse complement strand
ATAATCCTTTTGATTTCTACACTAGGGATTTAAGACTATGGCAGTCTACTAATAATATTGCTAGCGGGTTTGTCTCCAATGTTACCCTACCCTCACCAGACCTAGCAGGTAACACCAGAGGAACCTCTCCCTTCGATGCTGGAGCTTTTGAAATAGTTTCAGTTGCTGCTGATCCTGGAGGTGGAGCAACGAACACATCTCCAACCTTTAAAATGGTTCAAGTGAATTTGTATAATTGATGTATATACCTCTGAATTCAAAGACTAGTAAATTAACTAGTTTTAGCTTCCGTTAGTAGTAAATATATTAGGAGCTTTTAAATGAAAACTATAAAGAACACAAGCCTACAGGGCTTATCTGTAACACTAATCGATCCTTCCGGCGGAGAAAAAAGTGTAAAATCAGTATACCTACTTCCTGGTAAAAAGGTTACGGTCCCGGATAACTGGGAGGGTAATGTTTTAAAGAATTTAATTTCTAGAAGAATGGTGAAGGTCTCCGTAACTTCCGATGCCACTCCCGTAAACGCTCCTCTCCCTCCTAAGCCTAATCTTAAGGTCAAGAGAACTCCACTCATCAGAGGTAAATAATCCATGGCACTTCCCACTAGTCCTTCTGTTGTCGTTATAGAAAATGACATTTCCGTATTCGCCCCTAATGTTGATTCTAGCGTTGTGGGTGTTGTTGGGTTTGCCGACAAAGGTCCAGCAAACAAACCTGTCCTTATCACTAGTTCTGAAAATCTTATTAGAAAGTTTGGTGAACCGAAGAGTGAAATTCCTGGTCAAGGTCTAGAAGGAGCTATTGAAATCCTGGAGGCTACGAACCAAATGTACTTTGTAAGAGCGGCCAACTCTAGTGCGGCTCAAGCCTCAGCCACCCTGAGCAGCAAGACCGGAGCCGCGATTGCAGTCGGAGCTAGCCCAGCCTTCTTGGTGAGTGGCTTTAATGGTGTTGCTGGTTCTTCAATCTTCTATTCGACGTATGGTAACGATGGTTTATTCAGAGCAAGTGGAATTGTAGAGACTAAGGCTATTGTTTCTTCGGATCCTAAATTGGACACTGCTGGCAAGGTTATAACAGCAGCGTTTTCTAGAGAAGGAAACGGTCCTGTGGTATCCTACACTGAGGGTGATGATATTTACTTAGCCTCTAAGTATGCTGGTTCGGGTGCTTACATGCAGTTGTCTTCTGTCTCGGGTACACGCGATCAGGGCTTTAGATTTATCACTGTTGATGTCAAGGGCGATGCAAGTTCCGTGACTGGTACGGGATCCACACAAGTTGGACTTTTCAACAACACAGCCTACGGATTCACGGCTTCTTCAAACATGGACTTTAAAGCCTACTCGCTTTACCCAGGTTCGGGTTATAACTTAGCAAGTAAGAATGATGGTAGTATTAAGGGTCTTTCTGTTGAACTTGATAACCTAGGTATCCTTGATAAACTTTCAATCAACTCAGATGGTGCTCAGGTCGAAGCTTTGAATATTAACCTTCAACCATCAAGTCTTGAGTATGTTAGAAGTCTTCTATTGGAAGATTCGGCTAATGACTGGAGAAATAATAAGTCTGAGTATATTTACATTGATATCGAAACTAGTGCTGCGGGGGAAGACTACGAGGGTTTCCCAGACACCTTTGGTCAAAAGTTAAGCATTCCAGTAGGATTCACAGCGAACATTGCTCAACCAAGTGCAACCAGTGTAGACACCTTGGGTGCCGATAATGGAACTCCAAGATTCGTCAAGCTTGTCGAAGGTACTTCAAGGTTCACTGGTGGTGATAGCGGCTATCAAAACACGGAAGACCCTCAATCAGGTGTTGATATCACTGCTCTAATTGGTACTGCTTCCAAGAAGACAGGCATGTATGCTTTAGACGAAGATCGCCTGAACATTTCACTTGCAGTCGTTCCTGGTATCAGTGATGATGCTGTTCAGAACGCTCTCATCAACTTAGGTGAAAGTTCTAAGAACTTCTTTGCTCTAGTTGCTCCACCTTATGGATTCGACGAAGCTCAAGATGCAATCGATTGGATTAACGGTGCCGGTGCAAGAACCGCTGCTCTGAACAACTCGTATGCGGCTGTTTACTGGCCTTGGGTACAAGTGTTCAATCCGTTTGCAGGTAAGGAAGAGTGGTATGATCCTTCGATCTTCGCTGCTCGTCAGTGCGTCTTTACGGACAGCGTTACCGAGCCATGGTTTGCTCCGGCTGGATTTAGAAGAGGTCGCCTAACGAAGCCTACGGCTACTGAGGTTGTAGTAAACCAAGGGGATCGTGATGCTTTGTATGCTAACAACGTGAACCCAGTTGCAAATGAGCCAACCACTGGTATCGTAATCTTTGGACAAAAAACGGCTCAAAGACTCCCTACCGCTTTGGATAGGGTCAACGTCAGAAGACTAATGATTTACATTAGAAAGGTTCTACTTGAGGTTGGAAAGCCCTTCCAATTTGAACCAAATGATTCGTTTACTTGGGAGCAAGTTCAGGACGTGGTTAACCCGTTCTTGAGTGATCTTAAAGCTAGGCGTGCAATTGTTGATGGATCGGTAAAGTGTGACTCCACCACGAACACTCCATTAAGAGTAGATAGGAATGAACTCTGGTGTTCAGTAGTAATCAAACCTACTAAGGCTGCTGAAACTGTAGTCTTCGAAGTGAATCTGACGAGTCAGTCAGCTTCCATTAGTTAAGGAATAAAAAATGGCAGTACCTGCAAATAGTATAATAGATGGCTTAGATCGTAGAACTGGCGGCACGTTGCCAATAATCTCTTCTGATCTTGAAACGGTCAGAACCTATCAGTTCGAAGTCAATTTTCAAGGATTCCCTGGAATTACAGGTAACCAAGACGTAACTGTTGCTGCGAAACAAGTAGGACAGATTTCTTACGGTGTTGAATCTATCGCCCTTGATAGACTTAACGATAAGGTTCACTACCCTGGTAAGGTTACCTATGAGCCTGTTGAAATTACTTTTGATAATCTTCTTCTTAAGAATTCCACAGCAAATCTTTGGAAATCTTTCAAAGAAGTTTACAATCCTGTCACAGGCAAAGCTGGATTCCGAGGAGGCAATGGTACTAAGTACAAAGGTGAGAAGATGACCATCGTTGAAATGAACGGTGCCAACCAACCTATTGCTGGTGTTGAGCTTTACGGAGTTTACGCTGAGAAGGTTGCTTTTTCCGAAAAGAACTACTCCACCAACGAGTTTTCAACCGTTACAGTTACTTTCCGCTTTGATTTCATGAACTACGAGAAGAAACCAGGAATCCCGGCTGGCGCGGAGGGACATACGAATACTCGTGCTACGTAGTAACTTAACCTAATCTATGTCATGGTAGCCTTCTCTCTAAATATAGAGAGAAGGCTATTTGTCTATTATAAGTTATGCTAAAACGAGATATTCTTGAAAGTTACAGCAAGTTTCATAATCGAAAACTCATCATCTTAGAGGAGGAAGATGTAGCTGGAGTTGTAGACCCAGCTAGACTTACAGCAGCCGTAGGCGAACTGAAAAGTGCTGTGTGGGCCGACGCAAGCAAAGCTAAAAATCGAGCATCTTTTAAAACTACAATTTCTGGTAAAGAGTATTTCTTTTCTCCGGCAGCAGGAAAAGTAAGCGGAGGTAAGGGAGTAGCTTTTGGTTCGGTAGGGCTTGTAGATAAGGGTTCTATAGTAGACGAATCTGGAGTACTTCAATTCAACACTCTGAGTGAAGATCCAGCTAAAACAAATGGAGTAACGAACTTAAAAAAATTAATAAGCTCAATCATAGGCGACTATGAAGGGGGTGCAACGGCTACAAAAGAAAGAGACCTAATCAAAGCGGGGTCGTTGCTTTCACAAATTGATAACGACACTCTCTCGGACGCAGAAAAAGATGCGATCACGGGTAACTTAGAAACCATTGTGCAAAACATTCCTGCTGCTTGGGAACAAATGTCTACTGATCAGAAAAGTGCCTATGGTAGTGTAGAAGACTACCAATCTAAGTTTGCAGGATCCAAAAGAGACTCATTTGAAAAGAAGCTTTTACAAGATAAACTTTCTTTAAATCTAAGAGATGGAGAATGGGTATCTAACGAACGACCTGTAGACGGGTTTCAGAGTGTTTATGTTTCTAAAAGTTTAAGTGACTTAATGAGAGTTGTTGCCGGAGCCGAGCCTTCAGACCAAGACTGTGCTACAGTCTTAAAAGACTTTGCTCTTCAGAAAGGTACAAACAGAGTAATCATCAGTCCTAAAGGTGAAGGTGCGGACAGAAGCCGAGCACTCTCTTTTTCTGATCCTCAGCATACTATTTCTAATTTACTAAGGAAAGCAACAAATAAATGTAATCCAGGTCTTGCCGAAGATTCAGATAAGAAAGTTAGAATGGTAGACGTGAGAGCATTGGATATTGGACGAGATGAGTCAAAGAATGATAATGCCGTGAGAGGTTTTATGATGGAAGAGATTCTAGAGGTTTTCTCTCTTCTAGAATCAAAAAGAAAGATAGGCATGGGCGTTCCAACTGGGGATCTTGATGTACTAATTGCAAGAAAGTTTTCTAAAATTCAAGAAAGACTCAGAAGGTTGAAGGAAGATGTGGAGACTTGGGTCATGCAAGGCAAATACACTGCCTTATCCCCTGAACAAGCTGAAATCATTGAACAACTTAAGAATGTTGCTGATGGTATGTCTGAAGACGGCGTACTTAGTTTTGATAAGGATTCTTTGTTTGGCTCAATGATGCGACACTCTAGAACATGTCTTGCAAAAAGAAAACCAGATTTCGTATTGCCAGTAGGTACTGAAACTAAACGAGGAAAACGGCAGGATGTTTTAGAAATTTACAAAACGAGAGAACAAGCTGAAGAAGCCGCTCGAAAGATGGGCGTAGACCTAGAACCAGAAGAACAATCCTTGGAGGAAGCTCTTAGGGATGCCCCAGGTATAATCACTGACGATGACACTCCCGACAGATCTCTAGCTGATATTTTGAGAGGTAGCAATATTTTTGATCCTGGCCAAAATGTTTACAGCATTAAAGTTAGCTTGAAGAACTATAGAAAGTTTGAGGGTCACGGAGCGGTCATGGGAGGTGGTCGTAAAGGCACGATGGATAATTTGTTAGGTGTGGCTGATGGACAGTTTTCAGAACCCTTCATGAGAAAGATACAAGAAATATTAAATATTGAAAATCCAACGGCATATAAAGAGTATGCAAATAAAATTAAAAGTATTGAAAATGCTGTTGATGGAATCGGTGATGACCGCTTTGTTCAGGTTAAAGGTACGCGAAGGTTAAAGGTGGATCGCCTCACTAATCTTCAAAAGCTAGTAAACTCTCGATTAGAAAAAGAAGGAATAGATTTAAAAGTTTCTAGTAGAGAATTGTCTACCACTCTAAAGCAACTAACCTCTCAAAAGACTTTCTCGAATACTGCTGACGATGCAAATTATTCCAAAGCAAAAGAATCAGTTAAAAGATATCTTGAAGATCAACAATTATTTTCTGACATTGGATCAGATGGTAAAAACAGTACCCTTGCAAAACAGTACTTGGCGACTCGAATGTTACATGCTGGTGGTTCGGATGATGATAACACTTTGTGTGATTATCGAGGTTTAAATACTAACGATGATATTGTTTTTAAACAAAATGATCCTTTGAAGGAAGCTTGGGGGTCCATACTAGCAGGCGACGATAAATGGCAAATTAAAAGAAGTATGAACAACGGAGCAGTTCTTGATAATGGAGGATTCAGCTTAGTTATGCCAGGAACTAATATTTCAATTCACTTCTCTTACTTACTTAACCCATCTAAAAAAGAAGGTAGGGTTAGTAGTTTCTTTGGTCAATTTGAAACGAGATTAAATAAAGCTGCACTAGATTATTTCAATAAGCTGGTGAAGAAGACGAGGAAGAAAGTGGAAAGTACAATGTCCGAAGCGTTTAAGCATATCATGCTAGCTTTATCACTGCTTCAAGAAAAAGTAAGCATCGTCGATGAGTAGTAAATCTGCTAGCTTAAACATTGATACTTCAATTTTATTAATTGTACCTTTCAAGTAATTTTTACCAAAGGGAAGGTCTTTCGCATTAGTTATAGCGATTGGTTCTCTACGATCTTGACCAATAAATAATAAAAATTCTCTAGAAGACTTCTTAGAATCTCGATGAGCTTGATCTATCATCTTACATATATTTGATTTAGTATTGAATAAATCACTTACTTGTTCTTCATTGTATCCTTTCTTACATTCAATAATAAACTTAAAATTCTCTGGTGTAATTAAATCACCATATACCTTTAAATATTCAGGTAATGTATGAGTAGTAGCAAAGGCACCAGACCCAGGAGTTCTGCAAAACTCTTTAGTATCAAACCGTTCGTTTAACTCTCGGGCTATCTTGTTTTCAAACCGATTTCCTTTTGCTCTTGAGTTTACCTTCTTCTTTTTTTTCAAAGGTGCTAAATTAAAATCGTCTTTCATAGAGCTATAATAGACTCATGACAGAAAGCGTTTCTTTCAGTTTAGACAATACAAAAATTAAATTAATAGAGAGAGGTAGAGGACGTATGAAAATTCAAATTAAGTTTTCCAAGGACGAAGCAGAAGGCTTCAAGAACTTCTGCATGATTAAGCCACCAGAGCTTGAGGAAGAAGTGTTCTACAAGCAGATCTTTTTTGCTGGGTGTAACGCAATGACTAACGAGATCACTTCTCTAGTAGAGGCTCACAAGCAATCACAAGAAGCCGAGAGTGGAGAAGCTTCAGTTCAAGAAACCTCAGAAGAAGTTAATCAGGTTGCAGATGCCACGGAAAAAGAATAGTTTTAAATCTTTTCACATCAGAAACTCCAAGCATTTGGATTCTGTTGTAAACTCGAACATGGAGAACAAGAGGACTTCTCATTATCTGATTACGAATCAGTGGGACAAGTCTTGTGAGTTCTTCAATAACAGCATCTCATCTGATGGAGACACTGATCTCAACATCATTGACATTTTTGATGTGCCTAGTTGCTTAGAGGTAATTAGGTCTTCAATAAAGTCTCATCGTGAGACCATTTCCACAGCATGTCTGTCCTCCTACTCTCAGCTACCAATGCTTGTGGTGATTCACAAGTCGTTTCCTAGAGTGGTGAGTTACAACGGATCGGTCGGCGCGGAACTTGGAATATAGTTCCCGCTCTTTAGGGCTTTATAAGTCTCCATCTTTTCGTTGTACTTCTTTGTCTTTGAGTAAAGAAGTCTCAGGTTGTTTAGAATTACTGTGGTGAAGTAATTAAACGCCTGACCAGATTCCTTGTTGAAATTCTTTAGTACTTTTAGTATCAACAAGAAGCATTCTTGTTTTGCTTCCTCGTGATCAACGTTGAACTTGAAGGATAGCATTAATCTGTTTACAAGAATATCAAACATCGCAAAGAGTTCTTCTTCTTTGCTTTTGTCACCCTCTTTGAACTGTCCAATAAGTTCTTCAAACTTCTTATTATCGATATAGTTACCCACTACCCTATGATAGTCCTGTGATCAACCTTAGCTTCAACCAGCCAAATCCAAAGTGTTCTGGCTGTCCCGCACTCAGCATGAACCTACCAAGGCATACTATCCTTGAAGAAGAGGTTGAGGAGGAGTGCGACATCTTGTTTGTTGCCGAGTCCCCTAAAATGCATGAGGGTCAGTGGGTTCCTTTTCGCGCTCAGGAGTATTCTGTTATCATGAATCAACTCGCTGGCCTCGGTTTACTTGATAAGTTTAAAGTAGGAATGACTACGGCTGTTAAGTGTCCCTCAATTAATACGGACAATTTGAATCCCGAGATTAGGAAGACATGTACCCATCACTTGTATGACTCTATTGAGAGGTACAAACCAAAGCTGGTGTTCGCATGTGGCAAGCTTGCGACAACTATGCTTTATGGTAAAGCTACCTTAGAGTCTAGGGTTAGAGGTAAGCCCATCTCCTTAGAATCTCCTAATGGACACACCTTCCCGTTAGTGGTTATTAAGCACCCTTTTGAGGTCGTGAGTGAGCCTAGGAACTCGTTTCTCTTTTCAACAGACATACAGAACGCTGTTAATAATATCCTCTTAGGGAAGTCCTCAGCGGTTCAGGTGGATTATACTTTTGCTATGACTACGAGTGAGTTAAATGAAGTCCGAGATGATTTCCTGGACAGTAAACTAGATATGGCTATTGATATTGAGACCACTGGTTTGAACTTCATGAAGGATACTATTCACACGGTGTCAATGACGCTCATTGATAGAGTTACTGGTGATCTTGGAGGGACATTAGTACTTCCCATTGATCATCCTGAGGCGAAGATAAGTAATCGTGTTAAAGAGAGTTTCCTAAACTTCATTGCTTGTATGATGAAGAGAAAAGATATTAGGAAGATCTTGCAGAACGCAACCTTCGACCTTAAATTTCTCAAAAGGTATGGTGTAGAGGAGGTGCATGACGTGTATGATACTAGACTACTACAGCACCTCTATAAAGAGGATGTCCCGAAGTCACTATCAGATCTAGTGTACTACTACTTTCCAGAGGAAGAATTCTAATGCTTACAGTTGAAGGAAAAAAGTTTGATTGGAAAAATATCCCACTAAACTTCTGCGTCGAGGGTAACGCAAAGGATACTTACGGTACGGCTCGTGTTTACCATAAGCTTCTGCAAGAATTGGAAGAGCGGAAACTTGGTAAGCTCTACGATAAACTGATTGCTCCTTTAACCATGGCTTTTAGAGACATGGAGTATGAGGGATTGCTAATTGACGAGGATAAGCTTGAAGAGTTAGGAATTCAACTAGATGATAGGATTGAGAAGGCAGAGCGTGCTTTGAGAGATGCCGCTGATCTAGATGATGAGATCAATCTCAACTCAACGAAGGATTTGATTAGGATTATTTTCTCCTTAGAGAAGAAAGATAAGGAGAAGGAATACACAGTGGTTGAAGACTTTGGACTTGGACTGTATCCTTTTCATTTCACGAAGAAAGGTGCCCCTTCAACTAATGAGGAAACTCTAGTTAAAGTGGGGCAATTAGTGGGTGACGAGTACACCTCAAGAGGTCTTAAAGATGAGTAACGAAGAAGTAAACATTGCTAAGTCAGTCCTCCACAATATGAGTGACGATCAGGTTAAGGCCGCTAAGGCATTCTTTGATCGGTTCTCTGAATACAAGAAGTATGTTAAACTAAAGTCTACTTATATTGATGGCACTCGTATCGCTCTTGGGAATACAGGTAACGGTAAGATTTACAGTTCGTATCGCATCGATGGTACCGTAACAGGTCGTATCTCTAATTCAGGTGCTAATATTGAACGAGGTCGTAATGGTAAGATTGGAGTATCATTCCATACCCTTCCTCGTGAGAATCTAGATGTAAATATCCGTGATTACGTCGTTGCGCCTAAGGGCCATGATTTCATTACTATTGACATGAAGGCGATGGAACTACGTGTTCTTGCTCACGTGGCTAACGAACGGAACATGATCAAAGCTTTTAGCTCTGGCGTTGACCTGCACAGTTACTCTGCCGGTTTAACCTTTAAGAAGGATCCTAAGGATGTTACAAAGCTTGAAAGGCAGATTGCAAAGGAGGTAAGCTTCCTTACTGTCTACGGAGGCACTGCATTTACTCTTGCTGCAAAACGTAACATACCCGAACAAAGAGCAGAAGAGATCATTAACTCTTGGTTGAAGGCATTTCCTGGGGTGAGTCGCTATATGGACAATGTTCAAGAATACATTGAGCAGTTCAAGTATGCAAAGACGATCTTTGGTCGGCGTAGGAACCTTCCTAATATTGACTCGCCCTTCAAGGGAGTCCGTCGAGAAGCGTTTAGACAAGGACTTAACTTCACGATTCAGTCAGCAGCTAGTGATATTCTTTTATGTGGTATGCTAGGTGTCATTGAAAAGCTCAAAGGTATGGAGGCTAAAGTAGTGGCTACGGTCCACGACTCCATCGAACTCATCGCACCTAAGGCAGAGACTAGGCGTGTCGTAGAATTAGTAAAAGATGAACTTGAGAACTACCACTACATGAGAGAAAACTTCAATATTGAATTAAAGGTTCCTCTAGGTGTAGACGTTGAAGTTGGGACTAGCTTCGGTAATGGTGTTGAGTACCATCTTTAACGACCCAAGTAATCCATAACTCCTAACCACTTAGGAGCCGTAGATCTAATCTGCCCTTGCCACTCTAGCAGACCCCAGGAACCATATCTGGATGGGTTTCCGGTAAAGGCATAACTCATAAACAAACCACCCCCATTAGCTTCCCATCTGGTGAGATCATTGAAATATAATGTACGCATTTGAGGATCTCTATTGGCGGCTACGAATAAGTTAGTAAGCGTTTGATCGTTTTGAGCCGCACCAACTCCAACTAGATGTTGACCACCCTCGTAAGCAAGAAGATCTAAACCACGAAAGGCTGTATAATTTGAATTAGTTAGCGTATACTGTGAATGGTTGAAAGCACTGTTAGTATCACAATCAGATAATATCTGAGGAATTGAGAAAGTAGCGGTGTTAGGAGAAACATTAAGATTACCTAAATACCCTCCAAAGTAAGGAGCGACTGCAAAAGCATCCGCGTGCTTGTAAGCGTCTTGCCAATCCATGATTTGAGTGTTTATCCAAGGATTCACACTCTGCCCTGCTAACACTCTAACTAAGTTTCTATCTCTAGGTTGACCGTAGACATTAGAAAATATTTCAAATACCTCAACCGATCTTTGAGAATAGTATAGCCATCCAGCGTGCCAAGAAGTAGGATGCAAACCTAATGCTAAACCTTGAGTCTGAGCATATTGAGTCTGTTGAAATTGGCTGTTCCAAACCTCATTGCTATACTCTAAGTATACTGTCAAAGAAGGATCGAGAGCAATCCTACAAAGGTATGCTAAGTAAATAACATACAGATCGTCAGCCAGATGTGGCACGCAGATCCACATGTTCTTGCAAGTCTGATTACACAACTCAATCATGTATAAAGGATGCACACCTTGGTCAGTAGCTTGAGTGTAGTTAAAAAAGTTAGTAGCTTGCCACCATGAGGTTACAGGGCTGTTATTCGTACGACCCCAATCCATGAATCTAAGAGTATCAAAAGGCTCTAAACCCTTAATGTAATCAGGATGGAAAATCCTTGTAGAGTTATCATACCCAGGTAAGTATACTCTGATATTTTCAATGGGTTGTACAATGTCCGTAATCCTAAGACTAAAAAGCCCATTGCTCGGAACCTGTAAATTAATTTTAATGTGGCCTTGCGATTGTTCTAGTATAGTTAAAGAACCATCACCACCCGCTCTAGGTTCTATGGTTCCTACACCATTGTAACGTATCGTGTAAACGCCGTCAGGGTATGTAGGAGAGCCATTAGCGAATATGATGGACTCTATCTCCTGATTAGATTGAAGGCTCTGAGGCCATCCTAACTCGTCTGTAATGACCGCTGGGCCTGTACCCCATACATGAGGATTAGCTTGATGACTCACCCATTCTCGTGAACTCTTAAAAGCATCTACGAAGGGTGTCTGATTCTGCCAGTCTTTAACGCCCTCTAAGTTCGTCCCTATTGGACTTTGAGGTAATACCGCAAGGAGTAATGATAATAACATGGTAAAGTTATATACCCCTTGCAGTAGTGGGACTAAGGTTTGTTATGGCCGACTCTTGTAATTAAATCCACTGTCTTGCCATCCCTTAAGACGAGCGTTCTCTGCTGCGAGCTTCTTCCTGGCTCTGTCATCGTGATAAGCCTTCGTCTCTTCCGCACTATACTTCTTAATCTTTGGTGGTTTTGGTAGGGGTCCAAGAGCTTCTGACATCGCATTAAGAACTCTTTCAGCCAAAGCTAAACGAGCACCACGAACGATGTCAGTGCTGGCAGAGATCCCAAGTTTCTTTGGCTTTCTAACTGCTAGTGGCCTAGCGTCCATCACCGGCTCGTTTACTCCTGCACCAAATTTATTTGCCTGTGCCCTCCTAAAATTTCCACCATAGCCGCCACGATTTCTTCCCAATTTAGCTTTCGGGGTTCCCATTTTCCCAGAGCCTACTGCGAATGACCTGGGCTTCGTGCCTTTCTTTCCTTCCGCCCGTTTTTTGAAGAAGTCTGACCTTTCTTGTGGTGTCATCTCCTTTGAGGTAGAAACACTTGCGAGTGGGTTGCGAGGGTCCATATGCTCGCCTCTACCTTGAGCTACGGGACCTTCAGCATTTCCAGTCCTCGTGCTTCGGTCTTTCTCGAATTTAGAGTCTCTACCCCTAGCCTTTTTAGTAAGTACAGATTTTCCATCGCTTGCTGGTTTGGCCTTCCTCTTAGCCTGACGGTCACGAGCAACTTTCAACGCACTTCTCTTTTCTAGTCCAAAGCCGAATAACTCATCTAGCTCTGCTTCGGTCAGGTCGTTAATGTCAATTCCAAATTCTTCCGCTTCGGAAATAATATCTTCAATAATCTCTTCTTCAAGGATGATTTTTTCTTCGACACGGCTCATCACCTCATCGATAAACAAATCATGCGAGCTATCTTCACGATCCTTGCCCATAGCCTTGCTTATTGTTCTACGACGATTCTTGATGTACTTATCACTAGTATCATTGTCAACACCATTGTTGTTGACATCATCGTCCTCTTTACCAACGGGATCAAGACCCTTACTTTTTTTCTTTGCCATAATAAATACCTAGATTACTTTTTCACGCAGTTGGGAACCATACGGCCACCTTTCTTTTTCATACCCACTTTCTTGTGAGTTTTCCAACAGGCTTCAAGAACTCTCTCAGCCAACGCCAAACGAGCACCTCGAACAATATCAGTGGAGCAATTCCATCTACTGCGAGCCGCTTTACCGCGCTCACCTGTCCACCCTTTACTTCTAGCACAGAATGACTTCCGACGTTTAGCCGGTTTACTGTCAGGCTCCAGCTTGGAAGGAGGTGTGGTCACAGCGGTCTTCAGGTTACCACCGGTCTTTCTGTTCACTGCATTGACACCCTTCTGTGTTAATCCAGCACCACTCTTAGTGGACCTCTTGTGTCCACCCTTCTGCGTCAAGCCAGACATATCACCCTTTTCTAGCAAAGCTTGTTCAAATTTAGTTAACATGGCTATAATACTCCTATCCTATTTACCTCAAAGCCCTATTAAATGACTGATAAAAACTCAAAAGACTTCCTTAAAGATGGGAAAAGCAGTGTCGCACTAGTGGATCAGATGGTCTCAAGTCCAGCATTAAAAACTGTAAACGCTGCAAGATGCTCCTATAATAATGAAAAGGACACTTTTGAAAGCAAAGATAAGAAGCTAACTAAGTTTCTTTGGAAGAACGAACACACATCTCCCTTTCGTCATAGCTACTACACGTTCCAAGTTAAACTGCCGATTTTTGTGGCTCGGCAGTTGATGAAGTATCAAGTTGGTTCGGGGTTTAGGA
>Ga0209535_1001990_pt1 | contig 13471 bp, 14 predicted proteins | sample LinPmetageLP28_FD_184041 | JGI IMG/M metagenome (GOLD analysis project Ga0209535, IMG submission 184041) | Marine viral communities from the Pacific Ocean - LP-28 (SPAdes) (version 2) | ecosystem: Environmental > Aquatic > Marine > Oceanic | place: Pacific Ocean | collected 2009-08-22 | reverse complement strand
CTAGATGTAATCTAAGATTAAGTAACTTTTACTTATTTAAAGAATCCCGCCCCGTAAGGCGGGATTTTTTTTATATTTATATGTGAACGTTCTTTAACACATATTAACCATAAAAAACCGTTTTATGTCAAGTAAACCCCATACGGATGATGTATATAGTCCTAAGAGGATACCTAAAAACCCTATTAAATTTAAATTACAATTAAACGAAGAGCAAAAAGAAGCAAAATCAAAAATATTAGAAAATACAGTTACTCTATTAGCTGGACAAGCAGGTTCTGGAAAGACATTATTAGCATGTAATATTGCATTAGATGGTCTGTTTAAACGACAATATGATAAAGTAATAATTACTAGACCAACTGTATCCAAAGAAGAAATTGGATTTTTACCTGGAGATTTAAGAGAAAAAATGGACCCTTGGGTTCAACCTATTTACCAGAATATGTTTCTATTATATGATAAAGTAAAAATAGAAAAATTTATTAAAGATGGTAAAATAGAAATTGTGCCCGTATCATTTATGCGAGGTAGAACATTTTTAGATTCTATTATTATAGTAGATGAAGCACAAAATGTTACACATGATCAAATGGAAATGATTGTAACCCGTATTGGAAAAAGATCTAAAATGATAGTATGTGGTGATACATTCCAGGTAGATTTAAAGAAAAAAGAAGATTCTGGGTTTAAGTTTTTATATAATGCTGCTAAAAAAATTAAAAATATGGAATCAATTACTCTATTAACAAATAATAGAGATGAAATAGTTCAAGATTTAATTGATTATTATACTGATGCTTATGATAGTAAACGAATAATTGGTACTGCGGGTAGTAGTGGAACACAAAAAAGGTAAATATTTATAATAAAATAAACATGGCTGCAGGAAGATATTCTTTCGTAATAGAACAAGGTGCTACTACCGATTTTGAACTTATTTATAGAGATTCTAATGGGAACCCCGTAGATTTATCAGGTCATAGAGCTAGAATGCAAGTTAGAGCAGCTCAAACTGCCTCTAGTGAAGTCTTCTTAACTTTAACTTCAAGTTTAAATCCTGATGGTACAGGATTGAATTTTAGTGGTTCAAGTGGTACAAACCCACCTGAATCAGGCTCTATAGGTATATTTATCTCCCACACTACTTCATCTGCTCTTAACTTTTCAAATGCTTTTTATGATTTAGAAATAGTTTCGGGTCTTAATGAGACTACTAGAGTAACAAGACTTATAGAAGGTGGAGTTAGATTATCTAAAGAAATAACTTCAGGATCGTTTTAATGGCAAATAAAATTACTATAACTCCAGATACCAATAAGGTAGAATTAACGGATCAGAGAAGACAAATATTAGTTACTGATAACCGTACTGGAGTTACTATCAATGTAACTCAAACTACTCCCGAAATAGTAATAGTTGCTGGGAGAGGCCCTTCTGGTATATCAGGAGTATCAGGTCCTACTGGATCAGTAGGTCCTACAGGTTCTACAGGACCGCCAGGTACAGCAACTATTAATACGGGTGTAACAGCAGGAGGTAATATTCTACCAGATACTGCTAACGCTTATGATATAGGTTCTTCTAATAAACCTTTTAAAGATTTATATTTAAGTGGATCTACTTTATTTTTAGGAGATACTAAATTATCTACAGATGCTGGGGGTGGATTACAAATAATAGCTAGTGGTTCGGATATTCCCTTACCTTCTGCATTATCGGGTTCATTTACAGGTTCATTTAGTGGCTCATTTGAAGGAGATGGTACAATAACATCTGCATCACATGCCGAAACAGCCTCATTTGCAATTTCAGCATCAGTAGAGATAGTTAAAGAATTGAGTTCATCATTTGCTGACACTGCCTCTTTAGCTCAAAACCTAGAAGGTGGTTTTACTTATAGTGGAGATGTTTTTACAGTAGAAGGAAATGTATTTGTACAAGGTACATTAGATGCTGCAACTAAAAACTTTAAAATACAACATCCTACAATGGAAGGTTACTATCTGGTACATTCATCTCTAGAAGGACCTGAACGTGGAATTTATCATAGAGGAAAACTAAGTGTTAGTAGTACCATTCATCTTCCAGATTATTGGAAAGATTTACCTGTAGATGATACAGACATAACTGTACAACTTACTCCAATTGGTAATGCCTGTCAACATTGGGTTAAAAAAGTTACTAAAGAAACTATTGAAATAGAGTGTGATTGTGGTAAACCAAATTGTTTTTATATAGTACATGCTCAAAGATATGATCAAGGTAAATTTGAAATATTAGAACCTAAAATTAGAAAAAATTTATAATATATTTATATAAAAAACTACTATGTCTCAAAATCCTATAATTTGGTCTGGAACCTCAACATTCTTCCCTGGACAAACTCCATTTGGGTTTTATGACTACGATACAAATTTTCAAGTAGATGCTGATAAAGTGGCACAATTTTGTGCTTCACGTCTAGGATATCCCACAGTAGATGTAGAAATGGGTAGTGGTTCATTATATGCTTGTTTTGAAGAAGCAGTTACTACATATGGAAATGAACTTTATTTATATCAAATACGAAACAATTTTATAAATTTAGAAGCATCTACTACAGGTTCTGAATTAAATAATAAAGTAATAAACCCTAATTTAGGAAGTATCATTAGACTAGCCGAAAATTATGGATCTGAAGCAGGATCAGGTGGTAACGTAACTTGGTATTCAGGTTCAATCCCACTTACAGCTTCACAACAAGAATATGATTTAAATGCTTGGAAAGATACACAAGGTATAACAGGTTCAATTGAGGTAAAACAAGTATTTTACCAAAACACACCAGCAATTGTAAGATATTTTGATCCTTATGCTGGTACCGGATATGGTTCTCAACAATTATTAGATGTTTTTGGATTTGGAAATTATTCTCCTGCAATTAACTTCTTATTAATGCCAATTTACTATGATGTTTCTGTAATTCAAGCAATTGAAATGAATGATCAAATTAGAAAATCTGCGTTTTCCTTTGAATTAGTAAATAATAATATAAGAATATTCCCTATACCAAATCTTGAAGGACAATTATTCATTCAATATATTAAAGTGGATGAACGAAATGCTCCTACTACTCCTGCTTTCTCAGGGAGTAATATGGTAACAGATATTTCAAATGTTCCCTATGAAAATCCAACATATCAATTTGTTAATGCACCTGGTAGATATTGGATATTTGAATACACTTTAGCATTAGCTAAAGAATTATTAGGATATGTAAGAGGTAAATATTCACAAGTTCCTATTCCAGGAGCTGAAGTAACATTAAATCAAGCAGATTTAATATCTGCTGCTAATGTTGAAAAAGCTGCATTAATTGAAAAATTAAGAACTGATTTAGATGAAAATTCTAGAAAAATGCAACTTCAACGTAAAGCTGAAGAAGCTGATTCAATGAAAACAACATTAGAACAAGTACCTTTACCTATTTTTATAGCATAATATGGCATTATACGGAAAGCATAGAGATGTATTATTATTCCAAGGGCTTAATACAGAGCTCTTGCATAAAATCATTGAACAACAGGTTGGATACTATAAGCCTGTTTTAGATGATACACCCTCTAACATATATGGTGAAGCACAAAATAAAACGTGGTTAGGCCCTGTTTTAATTAAATGTTTACTTGATAGAGGCGAGCAAGAGGTAATAAATGATGATTTTGGTGTAGATAGAAATAGACCATTATCAGTTCGATTCTTTAGAAAAGATTTAGTTGATGCAAATGTAGTTCCTGAAATAGGAGATGCAATATTATGGAATGAAGATTATTATGAAGTTGATAATTTAGTAGAAAACCAATTAGTAGTAGGTAAAGATCCATCATATCCTTATAGTGATACAGTAGATGATTTTGGTGAGAGCCATTCAATAATTCTAACATGTCATTATACAAGACCAGAAAGATTAGGAATTAAAGAACAAAGAATGTAATGGAATTTAAACCAAGACCATATACAAAACGAGAATTTTTATCTAAGTTGCAGGAACCCTATAAAAATCCTGAAACTGAAGAAGTGGTTATGCCTAAACAAACCCCCGCTTCAATAGAAGTTAAACCTGGTCAACCTGAATTTAATAGAGCTTCTGAAGTATCTTTAAAGGATGATACTCAAAATAAAACTATATCTATTGGTTTAAAAGATATAGATTCATCTATTTTATATTATCTTGAAAATGTAATTAAACCGGTTGTTACTCAAAATGATAGACAATTAGCTGTTCCTATTATATATGGTTCTCCTGAAAGATGGAAATCAATGCAAGCAGATGGTTTTTACAGAGATAAAAATGGTAAAACAATGGTACCTCTTATAATGTTTAAAAGAGATAGTTTTACTAAAAATAATACTATAGGAAATAAATTAGATGGTAATAAAGTACAAAATGTACAATATTTTGAAACAAATTATTCTAAACGAAATGTTTATGATAATTTTGGAATATTACAAAACCAAAAACCACAAAAAGAATACATATTAGGTATAATCCCAGATTATTTAGATATTACATATAGTTTATCTATTTTTACAGATTATGTAGAACAAGCTAATGAAATAACAGAAGCAATAGAATTTTCTGCTCGTTCATATTGGGGTGATCCAGAAAAATTTATGTTTAGAGCAAATATAGATACTTTTAATACACCTGTTTTATTAGAAAATGGAAGTGATAGGGCAAATAAAACAACAATGAATGTTTTAGTCAATGGATATATAATTCCAAGTGGTATAAATGCTGCAATGGCAGGACCTAGTCCAAAATCATATAGTATTACTAAAACCACATTTAAAGAAACAATAATTTAATATATATTTATTATATATGGCAACAATAAACACAAATGGGATTGCAAGCGGTAGTTTAATCTTCCCCGAACATGTTTTAAGATCAATTGAAGCATTAAATGGCACAGCTGGACCTTTTGATATTTCTCTATCAGGATCTTTAGTTATCTCTGGCAGTACAGGAAATACGGGTTTAAAAATTTCTTCTGGTAGTATACTTGAAAATGTTACACCACAAAGATATTTAGCATATAATACTTCATCTGGAGATATTTACATGACTACAGGTAGTGTAGGATTTTCTGTTGTACATTTAAATGATGTAGGGGCAAATGGTTTACCACAAGAAGGTGTATCTGCTGGTGCACTTGCCGTAACTTCTTCCGCTTTAGCTTTTTATGATGGTTCTCAATGGAAAAGAGTTCTTACTGGAAGCTTGGGTTAAAATTAAAAGTTTTGTATATTGAATGGTTATGAAGATACTAGCACACACTAGTTTTATTGGAACAACTGGCTATGCTAATCATGCACAATCTTTCTTTACTGAATTAGATAAACTTTCCCCTGTTAAGGTTAGAAATTTTACTGTAGGTAAATCTTGGAGTGGTTATAATCATACACCTCACGATAAAGAACCATATATTACTCCTCAAATAAAAAAAATGTTGTTTCAACAAACTTTAGTTGAAGCAGATCAAAGAAGAATAGATAATCCTATATATTCTTATCAAGATAATTTTAATGAAGATATTAATATTATTTTAAATGAACATAACCATTTTTATTTTTATGATTCTTATCAAGGATATAAAATAGCATATAACGTCTGGGAATCTACTCAATATTCAGATGAATTTTTTCAACAATTACTTACATTAGATGAACTTTGGGTACCAACTAAATGGCAAAAAGAAATATCTATTAAACAAGGCTATCCAGAAGATAAAATATTTGTTATACCTGAGGGTGTAGATGGAAATACATTTAAACCATTATTAAGACCTAAAAAACAAGGTAAATTTCAATTTGTTATAGTAGGTAGATGGGATTATAGAAAAGGTATAAAAGAAAGTATTAAAGGTTTCCTTAAAGCATTCCCAGATAACCCAGATGTTGAACTACTATTAAATGTTGAAAATCCATATCCCGTAGATGGTATAAAAACTACGGAAGAACGTTTAAAATATTATGGATTAGAAGATAATAGAATAAAAATATTAAAATTTTTAGATAGAAAACAGTATATTTCTTTATTACAAAATGCTAATGTATTAATATCTTGTGCTCGTGCCGAGGGATGGAATTTACCCTTAATTGAATCCCTAGCTTGTGGTATACCTTCAATTTATACTAAATGCTCAGGACAACTTGAATTTACTAAAAGTAAAGGATTAGGGGTAGAAATATTAGGTGAAGAACCTGCTACAAATGGAGAAGGTTTAACATATGAACATAATATACCAGGTAATTTTTATAAACCTGATTTAGATGATTTAGTAGTTAAAATAAAAGATTCATATGAAAACTATACTAATTGGAAACAATGGCATTTAAAACGTTCTAAAAAAATACGTCAAAAATTTTCTTGGAAAAATCAAGCTAAAAAAGCATATAAACGTTTACAACAAATAGACATTAAACCAAAGAAAAACCTACCTAAATTAGAGGTAAACTTTGCAGATGGTCCCTATGTTTGTTTAAGAAATGCTACTCAAAAATATCAAATAGATTTTTATAACCCTGACATAGATAAAATAGAATATTCAACAGAATTAGAAAATAATCATTGGGGTAAAACATATCATAAATTTTTTATAAACTGGGACATCCAAGTTAAAGATAATTTTGGAGAAATAGTTATATCTCATAAGTATAATGCAGCAGGCAAACGTGTTTATATTGCTTGTGGTTCAAAATCATTGGGTGATACCCTAGCTTGGTTTCCTTATGCTTTAGAATTTCAAAAGAAACATAAATGTCATGTTATAGTATCTACATTTTGGAATAAGTTTTTTAAAACCAAATATCCTGAATTAACCTTTGTAGAACCAGGTGAAACTGTACCTAATATATATGCAATGTATGAACTAGGTTGGTTTTATGAAGATAATACAGATAAATTAGATGGTTTTAAACAACCCTACGATCCTAAACAATATACTTTACAACAAACTGCAACTAATATACTAGGGTTAGAATACCAAGAAATAATACCAAAAATAGATTATCAAATTAAAGATAGACCCTGGAAAGAAAAATATATTTGTATTTCCCCACATGCTTCAGCAGGTACAAAATACTGGCAACATGAAACTGGATGGCAAACTGTAATAAATTATATTAACAATGTCTTAGGATACAAAGTAGTAATGATATCTAAAGAAAAATATAATGATTCTTGGGAAACCGATAAACTACCACTGAAGAAAAAATTTAAAAATATAGTAGATGCAACAGGTAACCATCCTATAGAAGATATTATAAACATGTTACACCATTCCGAAATGTATATAGGTGTATCTAGTGGTTTAGCTTGGTTATCATGGGCTATTAAAAATCCTGTTGTAATGATATCTGGATTTAGTTCGGAATGGACCGAATTTACTACCAATATTCAGCGTATTATTAATAAAGATGTTTGCAATTCTTGTTTTAATAACTTTAAATTAGATGCAGGAGATTGGAATTGGTGTCCCATACATAAAGATACTCCAAGACAGTTTGAATGTACTAAAAAAATATTACCTGAAACTGTAATAGAGGGCATTACTCGTAATCTTAGTTAATATTTATTAAGGAATAACCCTAGGTAAACTCATTAATTAATGGCCAACACAATAAGTACTTCAGGCATAGCAAGTGGTAGTATAATCCGCGCTGAACATGCTCTTAGAATCATAGATGCCCTATCAGGAACTACAAATAACGACGTATATATAACAGGTTCTTTAGGACTTACAGGTAGTTTATCTATTACTCCTGGAAATATTGCACAAACTGGTTCTGGTTTTGAATTTTTATTAGCATATGATACTGGTAGTGGAGATGTAAAATTTACAAGAAGAAATTCAACATCAGGTACATCAGGTACATCAGGTACTAGTGGTTCTTCTGGTACATCTGGCTCTTCAGGTACATCCGGTACATCTGGTACTTCGGGTACATCCGGTACATCTGGTACTAATGGTACTTCTGGTACAAATGGTACAAATGGTTCATCTGGTACATCCGGTACTAGTGGAACGTCTGGAACTTCAGGAACTAGTGGTGAAAAAGGAGGAGTTGAATATAATTTTGATAATGCTACAGCAGATGCAGATCCTGGAAATGGTGAAATAAGATATAATAATGGTACTATAGGTAGTGTTTCTTTTCTTTATATAGATAATGTAGATCAAAGATCAAATAATCAAACAGCATGGTTTGCTACATGGGATGATTCAACAAATATTACTGATTATGGTCAAGTTACAGTTTCAAGTAGAGATACAGGTACTGTAGTAAATACTTTTAAAATTACTGGAGCAGTAGTTGCAGCAGCAGGTTATTATAAAATCCCTGTAAGTTATTTAACAGGTACTTTACCTTCAAATACAAATAAATTAGTAATATCATTTTCAAAAACGGGTAATGCAGGAACATCAGGTACATCTGGTACTTCAGGACCACTTTCAATAACAGGTGGTAGTACAGGATCTGTTTTATTATTCACAGGGGGTACTGGTGTAGTAAGTGCTAGTTTAGGATTAAATTATGCTAGTAATATTTTACAAGTTAGTGCATCTAAATCTTCATTTACAAGTTCAGTAGATATAAGTGGATCTTTAGATGTATCAGGTTCAGTATTATTAAGTGGTTCATTTAGTGGTTCATATGAAGGAGATGGTTCTCTATTAACAGGTGTAATAGCCTCAGGTTCAATCCAATCAGCCTCTATTGCTATAAGAGCAAACACTTTATCACCTGCTGCAACTGCTTCATATGCCGATACAGCTAGCATTTCTAGAACATCAGATTCTGCTTCTGTAGCTGCTCGTGCTACATTACTAAGCCCATTAGCAACTGCAAGTTTTGCTGATAGTGCTACAACATCATCACATACTTCTGCTACATCATCATTTGCTAATAGAGCAATAAGTGCTTCAATTGCTGATAGTATTTCACAACTTGCTACATCATCATTTGCTGATAGAGCTACTTCATCATCATTTGCTTTAACAGGTCATGGTGTGTTTAGTGGATCTTTTAGTGGTTCTTTAATTCAAGGAACATCTGGTTCATTTAGTAATTTAGTAGCTACAACTTTTACAGAAACTTCAGCAGAACGTTTTAAAACTAATATTCAATCTATTGAACCACAATTAGATAATATTTTAAAATTAAATCCTGTTACTTTTGACTGGATAGAAGATGAAAGAGAAGATATAGGTTTAATAGCAGAACAAGTAAATAAAGTATATCCTGAATTTGTAGGTAGAAACCCTGCTGGAGAAATACAAGGTATAAAATACAGTAAATTAACTTCTATACTAATTAAAAGTATACAAGAATTAAAAGAAGAGGTAGAAATACTAAAATCAAAAGTAGATGGCTAAAAATGTAAGAATTGTTCCTGCATCAGGATCAATATTTTTTACAGGTGATGGATTTGATGTTACTGGTTCTATTAGATTACAAACTGTAGGGAGTACTGAAAATGTACAATTTATAGATGGTACTTCAAATGAATCAATAATTTTAATCCATAAAGCAACAAAAAGAGTTGGAATAGGATTAATATCTGCTTCTGCTAAATTAGAAGTATCTTCCTCTAATACTGAAGATGCTTTAAAAGTCGGAACACCTGATGGTAATTTAAAAGTAAATAACAAAGGAATTTTACAAATATCAGAATACCAAGGAAGTGCTACTGCTGTTGAAGGTGGTATTTTATATAGTGGAAGTAATCTATTCATCGGAGATTAATATTTATTATAGAATAAAAAATCACATAAATGCCAAGTTGGAAAAAAGTAATAGTCTCCGGATCCCATGCAGAACTAAGTTCAGTTACAGGATCATTTACAGGATCGTTTAAAGGAGATGGTACATTATTAACAGGTGTAGTAGCTTCAGGTTCGATTGAAACATCCTCTGTCGCAATAACTGCTCAAACGGCATCTGTTGCCTTACGTGCAAATTCTTTATCACCAACTGTAACAGCTACATCAGCCTCAACGGCAATATTAGCCCAAACAGCTTCAGTTGCTATAAGAGCAACTACTTTAAGCTCGGCGGCTACAGCTTCCATTGCTAATACTGCTACAAGTGCTTCTATAGCTACAACTGCACAAACGGCATCCGTTGCTACAAGAGCAAATGGTTTAGCACCAACAGTTACAGCATCATTTGCAGATAGTGCTACAACTGCATCCCATACAGCTGGTACAGCATCTATATCAAATGTAGCTACTACTGCTTCTTTTGCAACACTAGCTGGAACAATTAGATCAGGACTTACAGCTTCCTTTGCTGATAGAGCTACTTCAGCTTCTATTTCAGATTTAGCTTCCACATTAAGTTCAACAGCAACAGCTTCCTTTGCTGATAGAGCTACTTCAGCTTCTATTTCAGATTTAGCTTCCACATTAAGTTCAACAGCAACAGCTTCATTCGCAGATAGCGCTACAACAGCTTCACAAACTTCTGGTACAGCTTCCTTTGCTGATATATCCACATTATCTAGAGCAGGTTCAGGATCATTTAGTGGTTCATTCCAAGGTGATGGTTCAAATTTATCAGGAATTGCTACTACTTTAACTGTAGATGGTGATTCGGGGACACAAGATGTAGATTTACAAACTGATGATTTACAAATATTAGGTACTGCAAATGAAATAGTAACTGCTGTTACAAAAGCTGGTAATGATGTAAGAGCAACTATTAGTTTACCTGATGATGTTACTATTGGACAAGATTTAACAGTTACTAGAGATGCTACCATTACTAGGAATTTAACAGTACAAGGTACAGCTTCTTTCCAACATACAACTGATTTGGATGTTGCTGATAGATTTATTAGATTAGCATCAGGTTCAAATACTGCAGGAGATGGTGGTATAGCTGTTATTCAATCTGGATCTAAAAATTCAGAAGCACTTGCCTATGATTCAGCAGTAACTAGATGGGGTTTTACTGGTTCTTTTGATCCTGCTCAAAATACTATGATTCCAGAAGCATTTATTGCGGCCGTAGTAGAAGGTGGTAGTGGAGATAATAATCCTACAGATACAATAGCTAAATATGCTAAAAAAGGAAATATATTTGTAGCCGATAATGGGGAAATTTATGTTTACTCTTCATAATAAATTTTAAATAGTTTTGGGTTTTATAGCAAGCAAAATAGAGGTAAAAGAGGGAAAAAGTAAAGTAATTGATAATGCAGAATTACCTCAGGATTTATTACTAAATAAATCAGAATTACAAGCTCTTTTAAAAATAATAAAAAAAGCTTCATTTAAAGGAAAGGATCTTGAATTAATTTTTAAGTTAACTTGGAAATTACAAGAAGCTTATTTTTCTTTAGAAGAGGATAAATAAATATTTTTTATTTCCTAATTAATTTTAATATTTATATTTGAAATTATTGGCCCCTAAGGGAAGTGGGCAGGCAATCCTGTAACCAACCATAATGAACTATAATGCCTAGTTGGAAAAAACTTATTACCAGTGGCTCTAATGCTACTTTATCTTCTTTATCTATTGATAACCAAATAACTGGTTCTTCATTTACAGGTTCATTTACAGGTTCATATAGTGGTGATGGTTCAAGTATTACTGGAATTAATCTTATAGGTTATAGCAACCCATCTACATTTACTTCTGACTTTACTACTACAGCTAACACTTTTAGGAGTTTATTGGGTACTATAACAGTAAATGAAGGAGTTACATTTGATGTAACTGCAGAATCATTTTTAAAAATACAAGAGTTTTAATGTACAATAAATATTTATATATATGAGTGTTTTAAAAGTAGGAGCAATATCTCCAAATTCCGGAACTAAAGTTAATATAACGGGTAGTACCCTATTAGTTACAACTGCAAGTGGACACTTTAGTGGTTCCTTTTCTGGTGATTTAAATTCATTATCTTCTTCAACAGCTATATTAGCACAAACATCATCAGTTGCTTTACGTGCAAATTCACTAGCACCTACAGTTACCGCAACATCCGCCTCAACATCAATAAATGCACAAACCTCTTCAGTTTCACTTAGAGCAAATGCTTTATCACCCTTAGCTACTGCATCCTTTGCTAACTTAGCAGGCACTGTACATGATGGAAATATTACTACTGCAAAAATTGCAAATAGTAATGTAACAAATGCTAAATTAGCAAATGATAGTGTTACTATAGGTTCAACAGAAGTAGATTTAGGAGCTACTGCGACTACTTTAACAGGTTTAACTAGTATTTCTGCTACTACAGCTAGTTTTGTATTACAAACATTTGAATCTTCTTCTACTATAATAACATCTGGATCAAATATCTTTGGTGATAAGGCAGCTGATATTCAACAAATTACAGGTAGTTTACTACAAACAGGTAGTATGACTGTTATAGGTAATATATCATCTAGTGTAGGAGGATTTAGTGGTTCATTCCAAGGAGATGGTACATTGTTAACAGGTGTAATAGCTTCAGGTTCGATTCAATCAGCCTCTGTTGCTACAAGAGCTAATGGGTTAGCTCCTACAGTAACAGCAACTTCATCTTCCGTAGCTGCAAGAGCAACTACTTTAAGTCCAGCAGCAACTGCAAGTTTTGCAGATAAAGCAAACGTCGCTGTAACTTCAAATGTAATTCCTGTAACAGTAGTTAATGATGGAGGAAACAAATATGCATTTAATGGAGTAACTGCTCCAACTTTATCACTTAATACAGGAGAACTATATAGATTTGATTTATCTAACGCGTCTAATGATGGTCATCCATTTGCATTTAGATTACTAGATGATACTTCTTATACAGTAGGTGTAACTACAGTTGGAACTGCGGGTAATGCAGGTGCCTATGTAGATTTTGATGTTAATTTTGCAACATCTGCATCTTTAAAGTATTATTGTACTTCTCATGGAAATGGAATGGGTAATAGGGCTCAAATAGTAGATGTATTAGGTGGTATAACTAGTGGCTCATTTAGTGGATCATTCCAAGGTGATGGTGGAGATTTAACAGGCATAGCAAGTTATGCAGTTGCAAATTCAACAAATAATAGAGTGTTAACATCTGTTGATGCTTCTAATGGTAATGCTGAAGCAAATCTAACATTTGATGGTTCAACACTTACAGTAGCAGGTTCAATAAATGAAACTTCAGCTTTAAGATATAAAGAAAATGTTCAACCAATTGCAAATTCACTAGCTAAAGTAATCCAATTAAATCCAGTTGAATATGATTGGAAACGTGATGGAAAACATGATTTAGGATTAATTGCAGAAGAAGTATATGAAATACTCCCAGATTTAGTTTCTAAAGAAGGAAGATGGGTACAAGGTATATCTTATTCTAGATTAACAACTGTATTAATTGGTGCTATTAAAGAATTATCATCTCGTATTGAAGAATTAGAAAATAAATAAAAAATAAAAATCAGTT
>Ga0209535_1001989_pt1 | contig 13472 bp, 14 predicted proteins | sample LinPmetageLP28_FD_184041 | JGI IMG/M metagenome (GOLD analysis project Ga0209535, IMG submission 184041) | Marine viral communities from the Pacific Ocean - LP-28 (SPAdes) (version 2) | ecosystem: Environmental > Aquatic > Marine > Oceanic | place: Pacific Ocean | collected 2009-08-22 | reverse complement strand
CTCTCCTAATTTTTAAAAGCTCTAAGTACTTTGATCTTCCGTAGGTTTGAGTGATCCACTCTTTGAGTTCTTCTTCAGCTTCTGCAGCCTGTCTAAGTTTCGCCCAACGATCCAACGCCGTAGCATTGGAGCTTTTGCTTGATACACCTTTTTTCTGTAGCGTTTTCTTAGCTTGGTCAGTTGCGTCAAAGAATTGTCCAATCTGCTTGCTAAGTCCAGCTACGGTTTTACCTGCAGCTAGTCCTGTTTTTATACCTGCAAGGATTGTAATAGGGTCCATATTTACATTCCATCGCTGCGTGTGAACTCAACGGTCTTCTCCAAAATAGCTATCCTAGATTGTAGCTTAATGATCTCCATCATATGACTAGCCATACCACCCATATCCTCGTTGATCATATCTATGTCTTCCCAAATCTCATTATCGGCATCTTCAATCTCTTCATAGACCTCTGACAGAATATCAATAATTTCTTGAAGGTTATCAGTATTACGCTGCACGTCTCTAATTAGATTAGTCTTATCAGTAGCGTTGTTCTCAACAGTTAATATATTTACTGTCTCTTCAAGGTTAGATATTGTACTCGCTTGCTGTGCAGTCCACCAAATAAATCCACCGATCTGGGCTATGACAACCCCGACTACAGCAATACTTACTTTTGGTAATTTGTCAGACATTAGGTAGACCCGTTAATTTGTGCAGGGGCTGTCACTGTTATAGTTGTAGCTCTAACCTCGCTACCCGTCCAAGCCTCTCCACAATCTGGACAATCACCATCAGGATATGACGCTATCTCCGCAGGTGTGTCTACCAAGTTTCCACAACTTTCACACTGCACAACATCTGTAGAAGTAGAGGGTGACCACTTTGAGCCATCAGGCATATTTATTACTGTATCAGACATAACAACTCCTTACGTTATACTAACTGTTACCCCACCCACACCAGAACTAGCAGATGCAGCGGTTCCAGTCAAAGAATAGGCAGATGCTGTAGTCACCGAACCCATTGCAGAAGTAGCAGTCGCGGTTGTACCTGCAATAGTATATGTACTCTCTATACTAACGGCACTAACCTGCCCCTGACCTGTAAAGAATACTGGCTGCTCTATTTCTGCAGAGGCGTCAAAGGTTACAACCTGACCTACTTGACCTGTACCCGACCTAGAAAACTCAATCTTTACTGGTACTGTTACGTTAGGGTCAATGGTAATTCTAACTTCACCTGTGGAAAGCATCCACATATCGCCCGGTTGCAGACCTGCGGCATAGGCTTCTACATTGTTCGCAAACTGCCGTATACCACCACCTTCTGGTAATAAGTTTAATTCGTTGGCTGTAACCTTGCCCGGATTTGACAGTTGTTCTTGAAATAAAGAGAAAGTTCTTACCAACTCACGCATGTAGTTTGGATCGTAGTCTTTCGGTGGTACACCGAAAAAGTATCGCGGGAGTGGATTGTCTGCCATTACCTCTTCCCGTCTGGCCTAATGTCTAGTCTATTTAGACCTGTTCTCCATGTTGTTCCTACCTGATCTGAGCTTATCTTTACAGAAATAGCCCTGCCTCTAACTCTAAGATCAACCTTTTCTGTGTACTGCTCTACAGGAACAGAAGAAGACTTAACGATGTTTGCCGTGTCTGAACTTACTTGTAGCCCGCCATTGTAGTTAAAAGCATCTATAGTGAAGTCTACTTGAGGTGCAGGATTTGTGCTTGTTCTGAAAGTAACATCAGGTATCATTTTTCTAACGTAGCTAAATACCTCTCCATCTCCTAAATCTATAGGCGCAGATTGTATAAAAGACTCTATAGCAACAGGCGATGTTCCGCTTTGATCGTCTGCCTCATACTCGTGATTGTATAGTATGCCATCTGTACCTGCAGCTACTGGGTAATCTGTAACACCCCTATCAATCCAAGCGGTTCTATTCAGAGTGCCGTAGTACCATATATTAGCGTCATAATTGTAGACAACATACTTATCTACATCATTGCTGTTTAGAGATGGGTAAAACCACCATATCTCTTGATAGCCAGAGTTAACCCCAACAAATATCTTTTCTAATTGATCGTCATTTATATCTCTTAGAATCTTCTCTCTTACAGTACACTGCAGTTGATTGACGTTACCATTGTAAACGTAGAACTGATCTTTACCCATCCAGTACACAGCATCGCCAACAGCAACAGCAGCGTTAGGACTTCTGATGGTTATATTCTCTGATATTCTATTAATACCAAAAGTATATGGTGGGCCTATAAACTGCATCGAATGTAAGGCTTGGTCTGTAAAAACAAGTATCTCTTGTCTTGTCTCAACAGCTTGGACTATCGCTGTACCAGAACCTATACGAAGATCTCCTGCTGTGTTGGTAGTCAGAGGTCTCCAATCCGCAGGGTTCTCTTGCGCTGAGAACCTAATAAGCAAAGGGTCTTGTACGTTAGATCCAAGTGGGTTGCAGCCAAAAGCAATAACATGTCTGTCAACGTCTGATACCATTACCTGTTTCGCTACAATAGGAGAAGCATCGGCATTGGTCAGATCTTTTAAGAAAATACCTCTTTGCGAAGCGCCTCCAGATGCATTCCAGTAGAATATAGGGCCGTTCCTTATGTTGAAAATAAGGTCTTCTCCAAAGGTATCGTGTTGCCATAAACGTAAGATTTCTGACTGAACCACAATGGTTGCTCTTGAGTTCCAAGCGCCCCTAGACCAAACACCTGCACCCCAACCGTTACCAAACAACGTAACGTCTATACCTGTCTGAACCTGATAAGCGCCTACAGTAGATGAGCCTCCAGTATTTGTGTCACCTGATGTAGCGGTTACTAACGCGGCACTGTCATCTATAGCCCCGCCTGTGTAGTATTGATTTACACCTGTAGTAGCTGCTCTTGCATTAATTGTGTATGTGCTTGTCGTTGGAGCGGTTTGAATTTGATATTCCTGATTAAGGACAGCCGCAGTCATAGCACCGCCTAAACTAGCAGCTCCGCTAAAAGTAACAAAGTCACCTTCTCTAGCACCATGATTAGTGTCACTTACAGTTATAACGCTACTGCCCTGAGAGGCAGAAAAAGTTACATCACCTGCACCTGTTGTTTCTCTAATAGGTGTAATGTCATAAAATACACCGCCGTCTTCGATAAAATACTTTAAAGAAGTGCCTATACCGATAAGATTGTCTCTATCTAACGTAGTCCACTGCTTCATGGCACGGGCAGCGCCTATGAATTGATTACCGCCCTTTTTGGCCCAACCACCTATTTTCTCTGGATAACCCACTCTAAACCGTATTTTATCCCCGTCACTCCAACCGTTTTCGTTGGCGTAATCAGGAAGTTCTGTGTTTATTCCGGGTCTAAATTCAAGTTTTTGTAATACCATCTATGAACCCTCTCGTAAATAGAACCAAGTGTAGATTATTATATAACATTGGTTAGCATTACCTTTCTTTACAAACTTTATAGAGTAATTGTTGTCGTTGGCTACCTGTTCCATTCTATCTGCAATTTTAGAACTACCTAAAAAATCACTTTTTGATACTATAGAATGAGTTTCATTAGGAGAAATTAATTCACCAGAAGAATTATATCTATCTATTAAAGTTACACCTTCACCTCTTTTGTATATCTTTTTTTCAGTTAAATTTAAATTAGTATCGTATTTAAAACTAACTAGTTCTACCCCTTTATCTGGGCCATCTATATATAATCTCAGAGTATCTGTGCCAATACTTTCCAAGTCTACAAAATATCTTCTTGTTGTAGCTTCTGATACATGAGATGGGACATTATTACTCAACAAATTACTTAAACAATCAAAACTTTCCGTTGCAACACAAACGCTCTCTTTTCCATCACGCCAACAGTGATGAACTTCTGTTAGTTGGTTTTTTGTATCATCAGAAAGGTTATCAAGCTCAGAACTTACAAAACTGAAATCATTACCTACTGACATAATTTTCACCTAGTTTAGTGTTACCGTATAAGTTTGTGATGCGGGTACAGTGTTATCAGCGTAAACAGTAGCACCTGTAGTAGCGTTATATGTAGTAGTGACACCGTTATAAGTAATAAAAACAACCGCATTCCCACCGTTACCACCACCACGACCTTGTATGTCTTGCCCCGGTGAATTGTAACCCGCACCGCCACCGCCAACGACTATTGTAAGGGTGATCCCTGCAGGTGCTGTAACATTTCCAGAAGTCCTAGAACCCGCAAGTCCACCGTGACCACCTGCACCATCATTATCTTTCCAACTACCTGCATCACTACCCCCACCACCGCCACCTGCACCGTAGCTAGTAGCGTGAGCGCCCGGTTGATTTGAGTTGCTTGCACCACCTGCACCACCCGAACCATAGAAAGACGCCTGACCTCTTCTATTAGATGTATCATACCAAAGACTGGCTCCGTTAGCGCCCCCTGCGCCCCCTGCCACACTTATGGTTGATATACCTGATCCTGAGATAGTTGTGGTTGCACCAGACGCTGCGTATCCTGAACCGCCTCCATCAGACCGTCCGTAACCACCTGCGCCCCCTGCACCCGTAATTGAATATCGAAAAGTAATAGTGTCTGATAAGCCATAGAAATCACTTATAGAGATAGGATTACCTGAAGTTGGTACACTAGAATGTGCAGCATAATACTCGCTTAGACTTTTAGCGCCACTTCCCCCAAATTCACCCTCTATCTGAGATAGACTTAATGGATTTCCTGCTGCAGGTAGGGCCATTACGCACTTCCAAACGCTGTCACATCATTCTCGGCTACTATTGCACCTGCTGACGTTATTTTAAATCTATTAGTTCCGCCGTATGCAAACTTCAATTCACTACCAGATTCTTGTATAGTCCAATTACCTAAAGCTATTTTGTTTGATTTAATCTCACCGCTTGTTCCGTAGATAACAGCTTTTGAAGAGACAACAGTGTTTACCGCTGCGCCATCTAAAAGCACTAAATCTGCAAGTTGTAAGGTAGTGGCATCCGCACCATCAAGCATGTTAAGATCTGCAGCGGATGATGTTATAGGAACACCGTTCTGTTTAAGCTGACCTAGCTCAGAACTAAGCGATAGGTTCACAACATTATTACTACCGTCAGCATATATAATTGCAAAAGAACCCGTGGCTACGTTTGCTGTAGTCGCTCCAGATCCTTGAGTAAATGTGACTGTTTTAGTTGCATCGTTCTTTACGTAGTAAACCTTCTGTGCATCTGCGGGAAGTATGCTGATAGTATGAGTTGCTGCTAGAGTTCCGCTACAAAGAAGGACTTTGTTTTGCCCGTCTGATGTAGCGCCATTGCTTGTCGTGAGGTTACTGGATGTCCCTACAAGGCTTAACCCAACAACACCGTTTACAGCTCGATCAAGTATATCACTATTTGTGTTTACGGTTATACCCCAAGAACCAGACTGCTCACCCTGTGCGGGCTTTTCTATACCTGTGTTCGTTGTAAATGTACTGGGCATGTTATGCTCCTATGCTGCTACGTCTAGATCTGTCCATACACGTTCTGGCTCATCACTCAAGTTTACCTCACTATACACATCATCAGCAGGGGCGTCTATAACTAAGGCTGAGTATGGAGATAGTGGTACGTCTAATAAATCTATAGGTGTAAAATGTCTAGTTGTTCCAACCACACCTCGTCCAAAGACGCCAGTTACTTGTACAGAGGCGATACCTACGATTGATGCACTTCCTACACCACCAGTAGCACCTGCGCTTGTAACATTGACACCTGAAACTAAATTGACTGAAGAAGTAGCTGCTGTTGCGCTTAGACCTGTTACTCCTGTGTTTGCAGTTGCAGATATAGCGATAGTTCCCACATTACCACTACCCTGCAGTCCTGTTGCGGGTATGCTTGCAGCGCCAGTAATAGTTACGTCTTCTGTAGAGATGTTAGCCGCTATGCCTGTCACAGACACATTTATGGCTACACTTGAAGTGGCTGATCCTACAGAAGCTGTAGCACTAACGCCTGTTACACCGACATTTACACCCGCAAGTATGACTGGAGAACCTATTACACCAGTAGCCTCAAGACCTGTTGCAGGAGCGTTTGCCAAGCCTTCGACAGTAACGGAACCAGAAGTTGTATTAGATGATACGCCTGTTACGGAAACAACCATCTGGTTAAGTGCTGTAACCGATCCTACGCCTGTAGTCGCCTCAACACCTGCTACTGTTATATTGTTTGGTATACTTGCTACTGCTGTACCTGCAGATCCAGTACCTGAAACGCCTGTGGCATCAATGTTACCAATGCCTGTGACGGTAAGAGTTCCAACTCCACCTGTGGAGCCAAGACCTGTCTGTGGGGTGTCTACAGCACCTGTTACTGTAGAAGCGGCTGTGGAACCTGTAGCCCCAACGCCCGTAGTACTTGTACTTGCGCCACCTGTGGCTGTTACTGATCCAGAAGAGCCTGTAGCTCCTACAGCAGATGTAACTACCTGAGTGGCTGTTCCTACGGTGCTTACAGAGCCAATCGATCCTGTAGAGCTAACACCTGTAACAGCAACAAGTGCTATACCACCTGCTTTATCGTCAGCTATCGGAGCCGATGCTACTGGATAAAAGCCAAACATCTAGGTGTTTCCTATGAGTCTCTTGCGGCTATCCAAGCAGCGACTTCTGCCTTAACTTCATCAGTAGTCATGTCTACTGTAGCACCGGGGTCATCGCTATCAGGATCGTCTTTCTGAAAAGCATTAGCGCTGTGCAGTGCCAAAACCCTAGTCTCTAGCTGCGCTGCAGTAAGCTCTGTCACCGTATCTGGGATATAGTATTCTCTATCAGCCTCATCTGGTGACCAACCAATTTTGGTGTTATCTGATTTAGGGTAGTACCCACCATCTTCGACCCACTCAGGGTTTCTCATACCCCCTGCAGTCATATGCATTTTGTATTCAAGTATCATCTTTTTCCTCCGATTTTTCTACTCTTAACATATATTCAGGATTCAGAAAATCTGATTTACCAAATATTCTTTCAGCAGTCTTATCTGCATTCTTATAATACTTATCTGCCATTTGATCCATAAATTCTTCAAGATCATTTGCGTGAGGCAGTATATTGTTTTTTATCTTCTGTGTGGTGACTTGAATATACCCTGACACTTCAGTCATAGCCACCTGTGGGTGAACGCCATACTGTTGCATGTATTCTATGGTCGAGGTTGATACTCTACCACCATCCATCAAGTTTCGGTACATAAGCTCAAAACTCCTACGGACATGGTGACGCTTCTCTTCTCTCTCGAAAAGCTCCTCATCCCAGACATCTATGTCCCACTTCTCTTTTATGTTCTCATAGCTATCAATAAGCACTGCTATGTCTTTGATAGAGCCGTTTATCTTATGCTCCATCATTGTAAGCCCATGCCTACCTGCTTTGAGTTTAGCCTCAGAAACAATATCATCAGCATCTTCAAGCTCTAATAGTTCTACACGCTTTTCAGCATGACCAACCTGTGCTTCTGAAAGTGCCATCTTACGTTTCTCCACCTCTGCAGTAATCTGCCGAAGCATACGCATAGGCGAGTGACCGTTAAGCATAGTGAGTGTCATCATAGACAGAGTTGTCGCTGAGTTATTACGATCAAACGCTCTGGTTGCCTGATCTATCTCTGGTAACTTCTCTGCCACCCGCGCAGCAGCTACCTGATTGATATTCTCAGACGCCTCTATAGGTAACGAAAACGTGATTGGCTTCGTTACTACGTTAGTCTTCTTTTTAGTCTTAGTTTTTCCCATTTTTTTCTCCTTTATGAGGCCGCTCCTGAAGTGGCACAAAGTCCTTGATTTGACCCCGATAAATCACCAAAGTCTGCAGCGTTTCCTGCGGTCTGTATTGTTACACGATCTATTACATTAGTTCTACTGCCTGTAGAGCCACCACCGCTGACAGAATATAAATCATCATTAGTATTGCCATGACCTTCGGTAGATACTGTTAAATCACCAAAATCAGTGGCATTACCTGCGTTTGCTGTCGTTACATACACAATAGTATTAGTCCTAGAACTCGCCTCCCCACCACAAAACAAAGCTCTAGTAGCATCGCTTGATCCTGATTGCTTCTGCGTGGCTACTGTTAAGTCACCAAAATCTATGGCGTTTCCGGGTGTAGCAACAGTTATATATTGAATAACATTAGATGGCCCTTGACCTCCTGCAAATAAACCGCGAGTAGCAGAAGAAGCTGCGCCCATATACCTTTGTCCCGCTAAAAGATCACCAAAATCTGTAACGTTGCCCGTAGTTTCAATAGTAACATACTCAATAACGTTTAAATAACCATTGCTAGAAAATCCGTACCCCCCTGCGTCAACTCCTTTAGTTCCATCAGAAAGAGAAGAATTGTTAGACTTTGCCTCCGATAAATTACCAAAATCTGTAGCATTTCCTGTAGTTGCTGTTGTAACATAATCTATTACATCTGATCCAGAACTCCCATAACCCCCCATAACTAAGCCTCTAGTTCCGTTAGAGCATGCGTCACAATCTGTCCTAGCAACTGTTAGGTCACCAAAGTCTGTGGCGTTACCTGCCGAAGCCGGGGCAACGTATTCTATAGTATTTACATTTGCACTAGCTTCGGTTGTATATCCTCCTAAAAATAATGCTCTAGCACCATACCAAACAGCGCTAGAAGCAAGACTAAGCTCCTTAAACCCACCATCTATATATCGATAGAGTTTATCGTTACCAGTATCCCACCAGTAATCTCCATTGCTAGGAGAAGATGGCTCTGAGCCACTAGCTGTGTAACCCTGCTCTGCGCTCAACCCTCCTACTTTAAGTTTGTTTGGGAAGTTAACAGCAGATGCGTCTGTCTCACCATAAACCTCATCTACTTTTATTGTACTCATGATGCAGCTCCTGATGAACCCTGTGCATGCGCTCCCGCTGCTGTCATATTACCAAAGTCGGTAGCATTTGCTGCAGTCTGAGTGGTCACATAGTCTATGGTATCTCTTCTACTGGTAGAGCTGTCGCTGTACCCGCCACACACACAAACACGGGTAGCATTTGATGCAGATCCAGTTTCAAATACTGCTGCACTTAGATCCCCAAAGTCAGTAGCATTTCCTGTAGTCCCTATAGTAATGTAATCTATTGTATTTACAGCTCTGCTACCTGAAGAGTTGTTTGAGTTCCAACCTGAAGAGAACACAGCCCTAGTAGTATCTCCTCCACCTGACGGAAAGTTCCTAACAGCCGTTAAATCACCAAAATCTGCAGCGTTTGCACCAAGAGGGAATGCTATGTACGTTATTTGATTTGATGGCCCCGCTAGTTCATCTCCTGCAAAGACACCTCTAGCGGTATTGCCCCAACTTCCTGCACCTCTCATACTGTTTGTAAAATCATATCCAGAATCAACAGCGTTACCAAGAGTAGCAATTACAGTTTTTTGTATTTCATTTTCATAACTATTTGGTCCGTTACCTGCGCCATGATAACCATTAGTTCCATCGCTAACAGATGTATGTCCTGACTCCCAACTTTGCACATTCCCAAAGTCTGTAGCATTTCCTAGAGTAGAAGATGTTATATATTCAAGGCCATCATTACCCGTCCGATATATACAACAAACAATTCTAGAACCGTTAGAAAACGCCCTATCTCCACCATTACCTACGTTTTGAGTTGTTCCCAGTTGGTTTCCAAAAGCTGAAGCATTTCCTGTAGTAGTGATGTCAAAATATTCTATCTTATTTCCAAAGTTTGCTGATGCCCCTGATGATGCATTCCATATTATAGCTCTATCACCAAACCAAGCTATTGAAGGAGCAGTAGTCCCCAACCAGTCTTTCCAAGCGTTATCCATATATACTTTGTAGATATCATTGGTGCTGTCCCACCACGCATCTCCGTTAGATGGGTTAGAAGGTTCATTTGCACTTTCTGTATGAGCATGTGGACTTATGCCACTGTCAGATCCCGCTACGTTAAAACCGTTGGTAAAGTCAGGCGCACCTGTTCCTGCCCTGTCTGTGATCTTTTCTATGCCAACAACATCACTCATGATGCTGCTCCTGACACTCCGTCTGAGCCACTGAGATAGGTATGTGTTGCTATATCACCAAAATCCGTGGCATTTGCGGCGGTTGCTATGGTTATTTTATCTATTCCGTTGGTGGTACTAGCTCCCTCACCCAGAGATATACACCCTGTAGTACCATCTGAACACTGCGCTCCAGTACCACTAGCCTGAGTTAAATCACCAAAATCTGTAGCGTTACCCGTAGTTTGTATTGTAACTTTTTGGATTACGTTTAATTTAGTATAACTTGTTGTTTCTGCGTAACCGCCTGAAAAGATACCAATGACATTATTACTTATATTACCAACATTAGTATAATACAAAGTTCCACCCAAAGTATCACCAAAATCTGTAGAGTTACCCGCACTAGCCATAGTTATGTAATCTAGTCTATTTAAACTAGCGGGAGAGCCACCAACATAACCACCTGCAAAAATACCTCTAGTTTCATCATTGGTTGCGTTTAAACCGTTCCCACCTGCTGATAGATCACCAAAGTCTGTTGCGTTGCCAGTGTTTGCTATCGTTATATATTCTACAACATTTGGCCCCGCCTGAGACCAACTTTGGTTTGTAGCCGTAGCTCCGTAACCGGCTCCGAATATACCTCTAGTACCATTTCCAACAGCAGCTAGTCTAGCTACATAAACAGTAGAGTTGCCGAAATCGGAGGCGTTTCCTGTAGTAGCGGGTGCAAAATAATCTATATCCGTATTTTGATTTGAGGGCCAACCCGATCCACTTGAAATTCCTTTTCTATGCACAACCCTTGATTGATTACTCGCAGATGCCCCACCGTTGCTTGCTCCTGTTAAATCACCAAAATCAGTACCGTTTCCGGGGGTTGTGATGGTGATATACTGTATTTCATTAAGGTAACCTGCTTGAGCTGCCCCACCTACAAAAAGTCCTCTAATGCCACCCCAAACAGGAATAGCGGCTCCTGCTAAAGATATTTCTTTAAACTCGCTATCTATATATCGATAGAGTTTATCGTTACTGCTATCCCACCAGAAGTCACCTGTTGAAGGGCTTCCGGGTTCGCTACCAGACGAAGTGTAGCCTTGTACAATATTGGAGCCACCTATTTTAAAATTGTTAGGTAAGTTGATGGCGCTGCTTCTGTTTTTTATTGTATCTACTTTTATTGTACTCATGATGCTGTTCCTGATCCTCCAGCCAATCCAGTTCTTGCTACAGTAAGATCTCCAAAATCTGTAGCATTGGCTGCTGTTTGTATAGTTACTTGCTCAATTATGTTGCTAGCAGCATTGTTATGATAGCCTACAATCAAGGCTTTTGTCCCGTTACTATTTGCACTACCGTCAAATCTCTGACCTGTTAAATCACCAAAGTCCGTGGCGTTTCCTGTTGTCTGTGTTGTAACATAATCTATCGTAACTCTTTCTGATGCTGATCCATCCCCATGACCACCTGCAAATAAAGATCTAGTAGCATCGGCAGCGCCCATAAGTTCTGTTCTTACTATAGTTCCGTCACCAAAATCTGTGGCATTTCCTGCGGTTCCTATGGTTGTATAATCTATTACATTTGAATTTCCGCTACCTGAACCAGATGAACATAATCCTCTAGTGGCATCACATGCTCCACCGCCTCTCATTCTTGCTACCGTTAGATCTCCAAAATCTGAAGAGTTACCTGTGTTTGCTATAGTTATTTTATGGATATCATTTACCCTAGCTGAACCGTTGAAACCACCTTGAAACAATCCAGTTGTACCGTCTGAAGTAACTCCACGAGCATGACCATAAGCAGCGGCTCCTGACGCAGGTGAAGATAACGGTACTGTGTAATCACCAAAGTCAGTAGCATTCCCAGTGCTTGCTGTAGTTATGTAGTCCATTACATTACTATAAACACTACCAGTCCAACCACTAAGAAATACGTTTCTGGTTGTGCTTGCGGTTGCAGCAACTCCGTTTCTTGCTACTGTTAAATCTCCAAAGTCAGAAGCATTTCCTGCACTAGTTATATTAACGTAGTCTATTTCGTTTTTAAAACCGCCACTATAACCACCTGCAAAAATACCCCTGTCACCACCCCAAGTAAATGCAGCAGCAGTCGTTCCCAACCAGTCTTTCCAAGCACTGTCCATGTAGACTTTATAGATGTCGTTACCACTATCCCACCAAGTGTCTCCATTGCTAGGACTGCTCGGTTCGTTTGCACCTTCTGTGTGCGTGTGAGGGCTTATGCCGCTGTCAGAACCTGCGAAGTTTACACCAAAAGTAAAATTAGGAGCGCCTGTACCCGCTCTGTCTTTAATCTCAGTTATTCTGTCTATTTCACTCATATCTATGTTCCTGATGCAGCAGTGTTATTTTTATTAAAAGAATTTTGACCGTCTATGGCATTCAAATCTCCAAAATCTGTAGCGTTACCTGCTGTATCTATAGTAACTTTTTGTATTGTATTATCATCTTGGCTACCCGCCCCACCTTTACTTCCTCCTGCAATTATTCCAGTAGTGCCATCACTACATGTAGCAGGGTCAAGAAGACCTTGAAGAGTGTCTCCAAAATCAGTTGCATTACCCGCAGTTTGTATAGTTATATAGTCTATAGTTCGCTCATAAGTAGACGCATAACCGCTTGTAAAGAGACCTCTTACAGCATTTGCAATAACTCCAGAGTTAAGAGCATATCTTGCAACCGTTAAGTCCCCAAAGTCTGCTGCGTTTGCTGCTGTTTGAGTTGTTACATAATCCATAGTATTAACAGCGGAATTACCCCCACCACTGTAATCTTCTCCACCCCCAATTACAGTACGAGTGGCGTCTGCAGTTGCTGTTAGATAATCTCTCCAATAAGACATATCCCCAAAATCTGTGGCATTCCCTGCAGTACCAGTGGTTACATAATCTATTGTTCTACTTTCAGTCCTATTACTTGAAGCTCCCGTATTAGTTGTCCCATTACCACCGCAGAAAAGAGTTCTAGTAGCATCACCTGCACCTGCTAAAATACCCCTTGCTTCAGTCATATCACCAAAATCAGTGCCATTACCTGCGCTTCCTATCGTAAGGTACTCTATACTATTTACATATGAACCGCCTGTTGAACCTCCACCTACGACCATCCTAGACCCATCAGAGTGAGATGCAGGGTAGTACGTTCTTCTTGTTAGATCTCCAAAATCTGTAGCATTTCCGGGGCTTGTAATTGTTATATACTGTACGGTATTTGCGCCATAGTTGTTTGATGACGTTCCATAACCAGCCGCTATTACACCTCTAGTACCGAAAAAAGAAGCGGCTCCTGCAGAAGCGTTTAGCTCAATCTCCTTAAACTCGCTATCTATATAAACAAAAACTTTGTCGTTAGTACTGTCCCACCACAAAGCTCCATTTTTAGGGCTACCGGGTTCGCTACCAGAA
>Ga0209535_1001988_pt1 | contig 13472 bp, 10 predicted proteins | sample LinPmetageLP28_FD_184041 | JGI IMG/M metagenome (GOLD analysis project Ga0209535, IMG submission 184041) | Marine viral communities from the Pacific Ocean - LP-28 (SPAdes) (version 2) | ecosystem: Environmental > Aquatic > Marine > Oceanic | place: Pacific Ocean | collected 2009-08-22 | reverse complement strand
TGCCATGCTTCGCTCAATCCTACTTGAGCATCTCTTTCTGTAATATTATGTCCCATTTTTTTATTTTTTTCTCAAGGAGTTATTCCTATCTATATATTATATAGTAGTTCCTTAATCATCTTCAAGTAAAATTTCCTTATCGTATAAGTTTTCTATAAATTCACTCGTATTTTTTCTAGTATAATAAATGTTATTGAATAAAAAATCTTCCATTTGAACTTTTAATCCTTCAAATTTTCTCTGTTTCCTTGCCGGAATTTTATTCAACAAGTCTTTAAAGATTTTTTCTTGTTTATTTTGAAGCCTTCTTACATCATTTCTTGCTTCTAATAGTTGATCTACTGTCATATAGATATTATAAATAAGTTCCTTAAATAATAATATGGGACTTATAACTATAGACGGGCTACCTATTGAACAAAGCTCTTCCTCATTATTAGGAAATGAACCTTTACTAATTTTTTCCGGGGGGGAAACTAGACAGATAGCATTATCATCTGTTGCATCATCAACAGGTACGGGTATTGAAAATAATTTTAACAAGTATTCCTTTATAGGGGGAGGGTGTCTAAATGTAATGGAATACCAAAAGAATAGTAGTATTATAGGAGGGTTTTGTAATCGTTTAGGGTTACCTGGAAATGAAATATTTTCTAATGAATGTTCAAATAATAATATATTAGGAACAAGGACTTCCAGTATAAGTGGAGGTACTAATAATATGTTAATAAATGCAAGTAATTCTGTAATTTCAGGAGGAGGTCAAAATTTAATACAAAACACTCTGGATGCTAATATTGAATTTCAACTAGCAAACCCTTATGGAAATATAATTTTAGGAGGAAGAGGTCCAAATATAAACGGTTATAAGTTTAATTTAGCAATAGGTACTACACTAGGAAGAATAGGAGGTTGTACTGGTAACATAACTAGTAATAGTAATTATAACTCTTATAATACTAATATCGGAGGTTACAGACAAACGATTGTTAATCAAAGAATGAGTACTGTAATTTCTTCACGAGTAAGCGTAATTTCAGGTTTAGGTATGTATAATACTATACTAGGAGCAACTTATGGTTGTATAATTAATACAAATAAAGATGCAAATAGTAATACTAATATATTAGTTAGTAATAATATAATAGGAGGAACTTCAAATACTATTACAGGTGATAAATACTCTTCAATTATTAATGGACGTTCTAATACGGTAAAAACCGGTAGTAATAAATATAGTTCAATTTTAAATGGTAAAAATAATAACGCGTTAAGTGCATTTTCATTTATAGCATCTGGTTCAGGTAATGAGGTAAGAGCTGAAAACAGTTCAATTATAGGAGGTAAAAATAATAGAGTTCTTCAATCTCATTGCGACTCTTCTATAATTGGAACAAATATTACATCAGTTTCAGGAAATATGCTACATGCAAATACTTTATATTTAAGTGCTGATGCTTTACCTAAATCAGATCCAGGCATTAAAGGTGTTATTTTCTTATCAGGTGGATTATTAGACGCTGGTTTAGGAGCAAGTGTTTTAATGATTAGTAATGGATAAATATTATTATGCCGGGTCCAAAATCATTCAAGCAGATAAAACTTGAAATATCAAGGTCTAAACAAAAACAAAAATTTGTTTTAAAAAATAATGCTACTATAACTCCCTTTGACATAGTTAAACCATCTTTGGATCCATTTAATTACCCTGATGTATTAAGTGATGGTGAAAATCAATTAATTGAAAGTTTAGATAATAAAAAAATTATTATCACTAATAATGCATTTACAAAAGACCAAATTTCTACTAAATTGTCATTATCGTCCGTTTTTAATGATCATATATTTTTCCCGAATAAATTAATAATTAATAAAAAAGGATCAGTCAATAATAGTTTGTTATTTATTAATGATAGTTTTATTGTAAAAAGTAATAAAATGATTTATGATTTAAAGGATGATAAAAATATTGATGTAAGGATTGATTATTATGATGAAACTACTGGAGGAACCGAAACACTTAAAAAATCTTTAAGCGTAACTGAATTAGATGTTTCTATGAGTTTATCTGCAGATAAAGATAATGATATAGTTTTAATAGTTGATGATCATCAAATGAGTGCAGGTTCAAAGGTACCCGGACTTGCTCTGAATAGTCCAGGGTATGATCCATCAGGTATAGGATGTTTTCCTACATTAAGTTCAAGATTTGTAACTATTAATTTTTTAAATCCTACAACGGGTAGTTTTAAACAAGAATTATTAAGTGGTCAATACTCTTTTAATACTAGTAAAAATACCGATTATTTTTATTTTTCTTCAGAGGATTCTAAATTTTTAAATGCTGGGTTTAATAATGCTAATAATTCTGTTATGGGTCAATACTACCCGGGTAAGGTTTTATGTTCTAGAAATTTAGTTTTGTCAACAGAAATTCCTGGTCAAGATATTATTACTTTTGATACTCAAGGAAATTGTATAGGAAATACTTTAAGCAGAAAAGTTGCTGGTATAGATAGTGGTCCTAGAAGAGTATTAAATTACCATAATGTAAGGGATTTAGATGTACCATCGGATAGGGAATCAAATTCTATATTTTTTAATCAACAATATGCTACTTTATCTGCAAATACTTCTATTCCATTAAAATATCATGGTTATTTATCTGCAGGGGAAATAACTTTTAACTTATCAATTTCTGGAGGAACTAATGAATCATCAAAAGTTATTAATGCATCAAAAACTTTTAACGTTACATTATCTACTAATAATATGTATAAAAAATCTATAGAAGAAGTATATCAAATTATAAAAGATGTAACTCCTCCAGGTTCTTTAGCAGGTACATTTAACAAAAAAACTGCTTTTAGAGTTTTAAGTACACCTTCTAGATCTGATTTAAATAATATGAGTTTTTCAGGCCAATGGATGTCTGGGTTTTGGGGGTACAATAGTAGAAATATTTTAAATTTTTCAGGTAATAGTTTTGCTAATACTACAGGATCTCAAAATAATATTGCTACTTTAATTACCCCAAGACATGGATTAGCTGCTTCTCATTATGTAAATTTCCCAGGCACTAATCCTAATGGAGATAGTGTTAGACAATCTTATCAGGTAGGTGATGTAGCTTTCTTTTATGATCATACAACGAGTAGAGCTATCTCTGCAAAAGTTGTAGATGAAATACATTTAATAGCAACTAATAATAGAACTAATTCTGCTGCTAGATTTTATTTCGATGAAATAACTGATAAAGTAAATTTTAAAGAAGATAAAACTGGTGTCGAAAATAGTTTAAATCAATACCAAGTATTAGTTGATACGCAAGTTATAAAATTTGATAGAGATATAACTTCTGAAGGTGATATAAAACCATATAAATTAGTAAGATTTCCTAGTTTAATTACAAACGATAAATACCCTGTAATTGTTATAGCAGGACGGAAAATGTTTGTAGATGATAACTGCATAGGTTTAGCTACTTTAAGAGGAGGTATAGGGTTATCTAGGACCGGTTATACTAATGCTCCTTTTGAAAATAGATATAAACAAGCAGTGCAATTTCAAACTTTTAATGTTGACAATTACGGTAAAGATCATTGTTTTGCTAGCAGTAATCAAACTTTATTTACAGTACATGGAGGAATAAATTCAACGATGCCATGGCATAATATTATGCCTGGTAAATATGAAGCATTTGCGAAGGGGGGTAGTAGTATGTATGATCCAGACGGTTCTGGGTGTGGAGCAGTATCAGGTTCATTAAGTAATTATTTTTCATTATCTGGATATTCAACAGGAGATAGTGGAGGGCCTTCATATATATTATATGATAGTGAATTATTACTCTTCGGCAAAACTTTAGGAAGTGATGGAAGGTTAGGTAGTTATGCATATCCAGGAGAAGGAGAAAAAATACAAAGAGCTATCGATAGGATGGGTAACACAGAAAATCATAAAGTCTCTTCAGTTAATTTATATTAACATAAAACTATAAATATTATTATAATGGCTATTATTACTTTAAATAATTTACCACAAGCGTCTTTTACTAATTCTCTTACAGGAAATGAACCTTTAATTACTATGGTGAATGGGCAAACTGTTCAAATACCGTCATCAGCAGTTGGAGGAGGAGGAATTATAGATTCAAGAAGTTCAATTTCAGGTTATTGTTCAACCATTGTAGCTGCAACAAGTAGTAGAGTGATAGGAAATAGATCAGCAGTTATTGGAGGTTTTCAAAATTTTACAAATGGTAACAATAGTGCAGTTATAGCAGGAAGCGGTAATGATATAAATTCTAACTATTCAGGAAATTTAATAGTAGGTGGTTTTGAAAATAATATTTATGGTACGCCTCTAACTGGTATGTCTTCCGAATATTATAAATGCGAACCTAAGGAAAATACAATTTTAGGAGGTATGTGCAATACCATTGAAGATGGTCAGTTAAATGGTGTGATAAATTCATCAAATAGTATAATTGGGGGACTTGCTCCTCAAGCAAGTAATATTATAGGTAGCGATAGATCATTTGTTTGCACTGCCGGAGGTCAGATACATAGTAGTAATACAATTATAGGTTCTTTTCGTACATCTATTACTTCAGCAGGTTGTATACCAGGTGGTGCAGCTAAAAATACACATACAATTCATGATAAGAATATTTTCAATAGTGCAGTATTAGGAGGTTGCTGTAATACAATAGTAGGTTCTGATCTAAGTGTTATACTTGGAGGTTCATGTAATTCTATGATATTGATAGATAAAGAAGCAGCGCCTTTAGGGGGTAATTCAATGATAGGAGGTTTTAAAAATAGTTTATCGGGTAAATGCAACAATTCAATTTTTGGAGGACTATGTAATTGTATTCTTTCAGGTGACCAACGTGATGTAATTATATCGGGGACGAAAAATAAAACTGGTCAAATTATGACTGATAAATATCATTTTGGACCTTCCGTAGAAAGCGTAATTGTAGGAGGTCAATGTAACAGAGCACATATAGCTAGTACAGTAATAGGAGGTAATACAAATTATACATTCGGATATAGAAGTACTGTTATAGGAGGAAGTAAAAATTGTATTAATGTTTGTGATTTTGATGCAGCTGGTACTTATAAAAATATAGGAGCTTTTACAGGGCAACATAGTACTATTGCAGGAGGGTTAAGTAATACAATTACAACTTCAGCAGCATTTATTGCAGGTGGGTTAGGTAATAAGATTAAAGTTGGTCATGATCATTCAGCTATTATCGGTACAGGTATTACATCAGTATCAGGTTGCATGCTACATGCTAATACTTTGTTTTTAAGTGCTGATGCTTTACCAACTGCGGACCCAGGACTAAAAGGTGTTGTATGGAGAAGTGGTACTGATTTAAAGATTAGTATAGGTTAATAAATATTATTATGCCAGGTCCTAAATCCATAAGACAATTAAAATTAGATGCACAAAGAGAAAAACAAAAAACTATAGAATTAGTTTTTAAAAATGAATCTACGTTATCTCCATTTTTAATTAAAAAAGTAGATTTAAACCCGTTTAATGAAGTGGATAAATTAGGTGATGGTGAAGGTAATATTTTAAACGATGGAAGTAGTGATTTATCTGTTGAAAATCTTTTTACTGAAGACAATCTTAACTTTAAATTAAACTTTAAAGGTGTTTCTGGTAATAATATTTTATTCCCGAATAAATTAGTTATTAATTTAACTGATCAAAAAAATGATTCTTTATTAAAAATTAATGATAAATTTGAAGAATTAAAAAATAATTTAGTTTATGATTTAAAAGATAAAAGTAATATAAATGTGGAGATAAAATACTATGATGAAAGTGATGGAGGAGCTAAAACTTTTACTAAAACCATTAGTGTTATAGATTTTTCGTCAGTGCAAACATCTCTTTCTTCTGCAACATCTGATGATATTATATTACATGTTGATGATGCACTTTATAAAGAAGCAGGTAGTAGTCCTACTTTCGTACGCTCTCCAAGTGGTAGATTAGTAGATATATTATTTACTAATCCAACTTTAGGACATACTGATGAGACTTTAATTAGTGGAGGTTATTCATTTGATTGCGAACCTGAAGGTGATATAATGTATTTAACATCAGATAAAATGAAAAATTTTACTCAATATAATATACCGAAAATTCCAAATGTATATGCTTTCGAAGGTGGTATACCTTATGATATAAATGGTATAGGTATTGAATCTCCTACATTCCAACCAATAAATCCTGATGGTACATTAGCTGAACCTGGTCAAATTAAAAGTAGGGCAGGTGTTAGAAGTTGTACAGTGTCTCCAATTACATCTACTAACGGGGGTAATACTTTAATATATGCCGATTCTGATCCTAACCTTTATAATGTATCTAAATTTGAGACTGTATCAGGTAATAGTAGCTTACCATTAAGATATACAGGATTTTTATCTGCAGGTCAAATAACGTTTACATATGCAGTTTCAGGTGGAGAAAGTAGTTCAGCAAGAATTTTATCTGCGTCAAAAACTTTTAATGTAATATTATCTACTAGAGATATTCCTATGTATAAAAAATCGGTTCATGAAGTTTATGAACTTATTAAAGACTTACCTTTATCAGCTTCGAATAAAAACATAACTAATTTTAGAGTTTTAAGTACACCTTCAAGGTCTGATTTAAATAACATGTCATTTTCAGGTCAATGGATGCAAGGCTTTTGGGGATATAATAATAGAAATATTTTAAATTTTTCAGGTAATAGTTTTGCAAATACTGCAGGATCTCAAAATAATATTGCTACTTTAATTACTCCAAGACATGCTATAGCAGCAGAACATTATAATGGATTCCCAGGTGCTAATCCTAATGGAGATAGTGTTAGACAATCTTATCAGGTAGGTGATGTAGCTTTCTTTTACGACCACATAACTAGTAGAGCTATCTCTGCAAAAGTTGTAGATGAAATAAGATTAGATTCTTATAGTAGAACTAATTCTGCTGCTAGTTTTTATTATAATTCACATAATTTTGATATTGATTTTACAGCTACTAATATTAGAAACAATGATATTATTAGTGATTGTCAAATAATAAAATTTGATAGAGATTTAACTGCTGAAGGTAATTTAAAAGTTTATAAACTAGCTAGATTTCCTGGGGTTGATAATACAAGTTACAAATACCCATGTATTACAATGGCAGGTAAAAGTAAATATGGAGATGATAATTGTGTTGGTATACATGCTTTTCAGGATTTAATATCAAATATAGATTATCAAGTGGGGGTAAGACTTCAATCTAATAATCAAAATGAAAATTCATTCGGTCCTTTAACTAAAACTCGACAACCTTTTAATGTAGTATCATCACCATTAGCAACGAATGTTGAATTAGTATCATCTACAATTAGTGGTAGATTTGCATTATCAGGATATGCATCAGGAGATAGTGGAGGCCCTACTTATCTTTTATATGATAGTGATTTACTATTAGCTTCAAAAACTTTTCTTAGTACTGGGTCTGGACCTGCATACTGCCACCCTGGAGTCAAATCAATCTTAGATACTTTTATTAATAGAATGGGTAATACTGAAAATCATTCAGTATCTACTGTTCAAATAATATAAAAAGCAGTTTACACTCTTACTTAGGAGTTACCCACTCTGAGAATTAATATGTGTGCTCCGGCGGGTGAAATTATTTTTCGTCATATAACCTATCAAAAATATCTATTACATTATGAGGAAATACTTTGATTACTTCTATAAAAGCTACTATTGATGCCCAAATACCTACTGGTACAATTAACAAAACTGTTACTAAGCATGCTGCTATATCGTATAAAATTTTCATATATAATTATTATATCACTGTTCCATTAATTTAATTCTATTTTCTAAAGTATCTGTCCACCTTTTTTGGTAACAATCATTTAAAAATGAAAATTTAGCTGCTTTATCAGTTTCAGATAAATTAGATTTTTTACATTCCATAAAAGCAGTTATAAGATATTTTCTATAACCTTCTGGTCTTATATCATAATCATCCAATTCATTTAAATTAGGCTTATTACCTTTTTTTACATAAGTAGCTTTAAACAATTTCCAGTTATTAGAGTATTTATTTTTAATCAATTTATAAAGATGTTTATGATACATTTTAACTTTTTCACCAGTCTCTGTACAAGTAACAATTAAATTACTGTTAAACTGTCTTTCTTCATCAATAAACTTATAAGTAAATAGTTTTTTCCTTTTTGCCATACTATAATTATATAACATTTCCTAAATATTTCTATGAGTGCAATAGATATTTTTAGTTTTTTAAAAAGTAATATTCATGAATTTACGGAAAATTACTACGTAGATTATGAGAGGGAATCGGTTCTCATAGAGGTGCATAAAGATTATTTGGATGAAATATTTAAAATAATAAACAGTGATCCTAATAAATTAGATATTATTTTTGTAAGAGAGTTTAAGCCCAAACTTTATACATTAGTTGTATCATTGCCATTAATAATAGATTTGTAAAATTTTATCAAAGATAAAGTAGTTTACAATAAATAATAATATATGGCCGGTATCAAAATTACAGAATTAACTTGTTTATCAGATGTTTCAGGGAGTGCTTTATTTCCTGTGGTTCAGCAAGGTACAACCTTTCACACAGCAGTTTCTACTTTAAGAGCACAAGACGCTATTAATAACTTTAATGCGGCAGGTGATAATATAACTACAAATAATAATTTAAGTTCATTTTCATTAAGTGCATTTGAAAATATAGTAGTAGGTACAAAGCACAATACGGTAGATAATAGTTCTTCTACTATATTAGGTGGTAAATTTAATACCACAAAAGGTGAATTTCAAACTATAGCAGGTGGTTGTTCAAATACTTTAGGTAATACTACAGAGACTCATTCTACTATAGGAGGAGGAAAATCTAATTATATCAAAGGTAATCAAGGTACGATAGGAGGAGGAGAATCAAATAAAATTCTTACTGGTGTTAATAAAAGTACTATTGCTGGTGGTTATAACAACAAAATTTGTAGTCAAAGTGATCTATCATTCATTGGTGGAGGTACAAGTAATGTAATTCTATCTGCTAATAATACTATTGGAGGGGGGTCAAGTAATAGTATTGACGGGACTTGTAATTTTATAGGAGGTGGTCAATGTAACACTGTAACAAACCATTGCGGTCAAGGAGGTGAATCTCATATTAATTCTACTATAGCCGGTGGGTGCTGCAATCAAATAAAAACAGGTAGAAGTGGTGGTAGTCACAATGGTAATTTTATTGGAGGAGGATTAAAAAACACGTTATCCGGAGCGACAGAATCTGTTATAGTTGGAGGTCATCAAAATACAAATAAAGGTAATGAATCATTCATTGGAAGTGGTTTTAGAAATCAAATACTGGATGATGTTGTAAGAGGCTTTGTTGGTGGTGGACTTTGCAATGTAGTTTTAAGTGGTTATGGTGCAATACTTAACGGTAATCGTAATAGAGTAAGTGGAGGTTACGGAACTATAGTTAATGGTAGGGGTAATAGAGTGCAAGATGATTCAACAGATTCTGTATCGAATAAAAGTTACAGTACCATATTAAATGGTGGTAATAATATCTTATCAGCTGATTTTGGAACAATTTTAGGAGGATCACACAATAGTCTATCAGCAGATTTTGGTGTAATATTAGGAGGTAAATGTAATTCAGTATGGAGACAGAGTTATGGTTTAATAGGAAATGGATATGATAATTGTGTTATTGATGCATATAGTACTGTGTTGAATGGTCGAACAAATTGTGTTTATTCAGGTCGTTTTTCAACTGTTATTGGCGGATTGAGTAATTGTAGCGCCGGCGCAGATTTTACTACTGTATTAGGGGGTAGTGGGAATCTAGTAAATGGACGTTTTAATATAGTAACTGGTGAATTTAATGTAAGTAATTCGCTTGATTACGGTTGCCCAGGACATACTAGTATATTAGGAGGAATAATAAACAGAAACACTGGATCTATGGCGACTATTATAAATGGATGTAATAATGCCATAGGTCATACAGCTGATTATGCTTTAATAGGTACAGGTATTAATAACACTATATTAAGCGGTGGTGCAGGTAGACATTTTAATTCAATTATTAACGGTAAACATAATAGTATTTCCTTGAGCTCTTCATTTATTGGTACCGGTACAAATAATAAAGTATTATCAACTTATTCAATTATTGGAAACGGTATAAATAATGTAGTTGGAACAAGATTTTCAACTGTATTAAATGGTAGTCAAAATAGGATCTTATCAGGAGATTTAGGTAATAATTCCATCCTTGGTGGATCAGATAATTTTATTGGTTTAGGTGTACTACCAACACCTAGCGTCGGAGGTATAGCCAAATCTGGTTACAATACAGTATTAAATGGAGTAAGTTCTCAAGTTGATGGTTCATTTAATTTATCTTTTGGATTCCAAAATAAAATACTTAAATCATCTGGTTCTCAAACTGCAGGTGGAACACATAATAATATATGTTACGGAATTAATAATAGTATAATAGGTACTAATTGCTCTTATATAAGAGCAGGAGGTGCAAATACACTTGTTGGAGGGTATAGAAATTGTATTTATGCAGGAATATCATCATCAGGAGGTGGTATGAATAGTATATTTGGTGGATGTGATAATTCAATGAATATAGGTAGAAAAATAGGTATAAATGCTATTGCTAATAATACAATATTAAACGGTCTGAGTTCTACAATTGAATGTGATATTAAAGGCAGTACATCTTCTAGTATAAAAAATACAATTATAGGTGCTAGCTGCAGTCATATAGAAGGAGATACCAATACAATGCTCGGAGGTATTAAGAATATTATTAAAGGGGGTAATTCTTCAATTTTAGGTGGATGTCTTAATACAATTGATAGTACTTTAGGAGGTATAACTGTTCAATCTAATGTTATTGTTAATGGAGAAAAAAATGATATATCAGCTGGGTCGTATAGAAATTTCATTGGAGGAGGTTGTTGTAATATTATAAATACAGCTTCGTATGGAGTTGTTGCCGGTGGTCAGTGTAATAAATTATGCGGTAATAGATCCGGGATTGTAGCAGGGTGTAAAAATGAAACCGGTAATAATGGACTTCAAAATTTTATTGGCGCCGGTCAGTGTAATATTGTATGTTCTAACAACTCAGGAGCAGTATTAGCAGGTATATCTAATAAAATTTGTGGAGGTACTAATAGATCAAGTATACTAGTAGGTCAATGCAATACTTTATCTGCTGGGGAAGATAATTTCATTGGTTCAGGTAGTGAAAATATTATAGATACAGCAGCTGGGGGCAGATCAGTAATACTTAACGGTATGTGTAATTTATCAAGAAGTTATGGTGGTGTTATATTGGATGGTGAAAAAAATATAGTTGGTTGTAATATTGGTTCAGATTATCACGCTTTGCTAGCATCCACTGGTATACGAATAGGAGGATTTACATTTATTGGTAACGGTAGTTGTAATAAAGCATTAGGAATGTCAACTTCAGTCGTTAATGGTATACGTAATAGTGTATACGGTAGAGCTAATACAGTTTTAGGTGGATATGGTAATGTAATTGCAAATTGTGCTAATTTACTTAACAGTCAATCATGGTCAATACCAGGTGATTCAAGAGACCGACCTGGTATTGTATATGCATCAACAATTGTAGGTGGTTTAAGTAATAGAGTAGAAGCCCCGTTTAGTGCTGTTTTAGGAGGAATGAATAATACTATTTTATCAGGAAAAGGTAGTAGTGAACATAATGGTTTATTCTCTCAAGTTCATAGTAATTCATTCGTTGCAGGGTCTAACATAACTACAGTTAGTGGTAATATGCTACATGCTAATATGTTATTCTTAAGTGCTGCGGCATTACCTACAACTAATCCTAATATAGCAGGTGTTGTGTGGAGAGATGGTACTGATCTAAAAATTAGTATCTAATTAATATATCCAAAATACGCTTGATACCATTCACATCTATTATTAATTTCATCAATAAGATGTTTAGGTAGTATATCTGAATAATCTTCATTGATTGGTTTAATTTGATTTTGTATCTTATGAAGATCATTATCTAACATATGGATAACATCGTTTTCATGAGTTTTTTGTTCAATATTATTAAAATCATGATTAAAATAATCTATATCTAATCTTGCATATAATTCTTTCATTATATTTTCAGGATTTGAAGTTAAATCTTCTACCTTTATAAAAAGAACATGTTTATCCAATCCTTGATATATTACATCTTTCAAAGAATCAATTGAATGCCCAACTGGAGGGTTGGTAAGGTACATATCTACTCTTTTATCTAATGTTGTACCTCTTAATTCTCCTGGTAAGTACCATTGCTGTGCTTTATCTGGATTTTTTCTATACATCTTTTCTAAAGATGCAATTATACCACACATATTCCTAACCATAGTTACAACTTTTGGTCTTTCACCTAAAAAATTATTCATCCAATCTAGTATGCTTATATAACCTCTACCTTTAAGGGCTATATTTTTTTTATCGGTTAAAGCATCAGTGTAACCTTCTAACCCTTTTTTACAAAAATTTCTCCAAGCTTTAAGCATTAAATCTTGATCTTCTGATGCTCTAAATTCATCTGCATGGGTAAAACTATTTTTTGCTGCTGTTATTAATTCAATAAATCCATCAGTAGGGGTAGCATAAAAATTAGGATGTTGGTAAAATATATTTTGCAATAAAGTACTACCAGATCTCGGCATAGATGAGTTAAATATTATATTTTTCATTTTGTAACGCTATTATAAATGTCTTGTAAATTAAAGATATCACTTGAATCGTACGGGTATTCGTGTTCTGGACCATTAAAATCATGATCGAAAAATAAACTATCTATTCCTTCAGAATTAAGATTTTTCTTAACTATATTCGGATTAATATTTGTATGGGTTTCATACCCGAATACTTTAGAACTTGTACCAACCCAACATACAGTAGAAGGTAAGTTTAATGCAGCAGCTGCATGTTGTAAACAACTATCAATTAAAATTCGTTTATCAGTTTTTAATAATAAACTTAAAAAAGTTCTTTTATTAGGGGTATCACCTATACGTGTAACGTTAGAAAGATGAGGTCCCTTATCTCTGCAGATATGTAATATATTATATAACTTAGATAATTCGTCTACCAATACTTGTGATTGTGAAGTTGGAAAATCTCTTGTCCATGAATAAGTTTTATCTAAATCCCATGGACCACCATTACTTTGTAATAGTAATAAAGGTTTATCTGATTTAATATTGTTATTATAATTTTCTAATTCAGCACTAGTAAAATATAATTCAGGTGTAGGGTTTCCATCATATGGTAAATTGAATAACTCACACCATGATTTAACTAAATGTTGTTTACCGTATAAATGTTCAG
>Ga0209535_1001986_pt1 | contig 13483 bp, 22 predicted proteins | sample LinPmetageLP28_FD_184041 | JGI IMG/M metagenome (GOLD analysis project Ga0209535, IMG submission 184041) | Marine viral communities from the Pacific Ocean - LP-28 (SPAdes) (version 2) | ecosystem: Environmental > Aquatic > Marine > Oceanic | place: Pacific Ocean | collected 2009-08-22 | reverse complement strand
AAAAAGGAATGCCTTTTAATTCAATTTCTTCAACTGCTTATACTCACAATATCTTTTCAGATATTAGAAGTAAAGCTGAAAAAGCATCAAGAGACTTAGCAGTTGAATATGGAGAACCTGTATGGTGCAAAGGTACTGGAATGAGAAATACGCATTTGCTCGCTATTGCTCCTACTGTGTCGAATAGTGTAATTACTGGTGGTATTTCCGCAGGTATTGAGCCGTTACCCGCTAATATCTACACATTTAATGGCGCTAAGGGAACATTTATTCGTAAAAATAAAGTATTACAAGATATTTTAGTTAAAAAGGGAGAAGATAAAAATAAATATTGGGATCAAATGTTAGCTGATGGAGGATCTGCTCAAAACCTTCCAGATAACGTCTTATCTCCTGCAGATAAAGAATTATTTTTAACTTTTTCTGAAATAAATCAATTAGAATTAGTAAGACAAGCTGCTATTAGACAACGTTATTTAGATCAAACCCAATCACTTAATTTATCTTTTGATCCCAGTGATTCACCTAAATGGATCAATCAGGTTCATATAGAGGCTTGGAAATTAGGAGTTAAAACTTTATATTATTTAAGAACAGATTCAGTAATCAAAGGAGATTTAGGATCTCGAATGGCTGATTGTGTTTCTTGTGACGGATAATAAAAAAATTTATGCGAAAATATTTGGCTGCCACAGGCAGCCTTCGTATATTTACGGGGTAAATAAGTAATTAATTAAAAATAAAGGTTATGAATGTAAGTCAAGTAGATATCGATAGAATGAATGAACAAATGGATTCTTTTTTAGGTCCAAAACCAATTAAAATCCAAGATTTAAAAGTAGGTGATATTTTCCAAATGGAAGGTTTAAATACTAATGGTGACCGTGTTCAATGTGATGCAACATTAAGATCATATCAAGGAATGAATAAATATGTTGTTGAATCAGATGGTATAACAATATTATATGATGGTGAGCAAGAAATTACTAAAAAATATTAATAATTATTTGGCTACCCAGGTAGTCTTTCGTATATTTACGGCGTAAATAAAAATAAAGGTTATGTCACACTTATCACACACAGATTTTTTAGAATATTATTTTAATCAGGGTCTCTCTCAAGGAATGACTGATGATCAAGCAGCAGATTATGCTGATAAACAAACTGAATTATATGGCTAATACAAGAAAAAAATGGACTAAAGATGGTGGTTATCCTAAGGTACCCATCGTTATAGTGTTTACAACTTCAAAAAATTCAAATGCTAAAACTAAAATGAAGGTAGTTCGTAGTAGAAATATTGACGAACTAATAGACTGTAATTATGTTATACCAGGTATTCCTGCTATAGCTGTTATTAAAGAAGTAGGAATGGGTGAATATTTTATTGAAAAATATAAGAAAAAATATGCTTTATAGTCCTTCACTTACGCGTAGGCAATTACAAAATAGGTTCTCTAAACTACAAAAACTAAACTACAATCAGTTTAGATGGTGGAGGATGTATGAAAGCAAAATTAAACCATTAAAAGGTAGAGCTTCATTTCGCGATCGTATATTAAATGGAGACTATGAAGTTTCTTGCTATTTAGACCAAGCATATTGGTGTGAGCATGAAATAAATGATCTTTATGAAAGATATAAAAATGATGATGTTCAATTAAGTGAAAACACTAAAATGTGGAAAGCACGTCGTTCTAGATTAATTGAAGATTATGATAGAGAAGAACTAGAAAAACTAACTGCAATAACAGATGGATTTCACCAAAATTTTCAAATGACAAAAGATGAAGTTAAAGAAGAAATGGTAAATTGTCGTGGTTCCCTGATAGATCTTTATTACATTATAGAGGAAAAATACAAAATTAAATATATAATACATGAAAAAAGAGGTAGACCTAGAAAAATTGCCTGATCCAAAAAAACATTTAATAGCATCCTTAATAAAATCTGTTGTCAGAATATTAGGTTATTTTGCTTTGTTTTTTGATATTACAACAGCTGCTATTTTATTAATTATATCTGAAGCAGTAGGTATAGGAGAAGAATTAGTTTAATTAAATTATAATATGAAAAAAATACTTTATTTTACAGCATCATGGTGTGGACCATGTAAAACCTTAGGGCCAATAATAGAATCATTAAGTAGTCAGATTAACTATCAGAAAATTGATGTAGACAGTAATCAAGATATGTCTATAAAATATAAAGTTAGAAATGTACCTATTTTAATCTTAGTAGATGAAAATGGAGAAGCATTAAATAGATTAGTAGGTGTAAGTACAAAAGAACAAATTTTAAAATTATATAATGGGTAAATTTCAATCAACAAAAATATTTGACGGATTTAGTACAGTGTTCCGTCAGTGGAAAGCAGAAGAAACACACTGTAAATATCTCCATGGTTATGGAGTTTCCTTTAAAGTATGGTTTGAAGGTGAATTAGATGAAAAAAATTGGGTATGGGATTTTGGAGGCATGAAACGTGCTAAAACTAAAATCGATGATATGTCTCCTAAAGAATGGATGGATCACATGTTTGATCATACTGTTATAGTAGCTGAAGATGATCCATTTGTAGAATCATTTCAATCAATGGGAGTACATGGTGCTGCTCAGGTAAGAGTTATACCAGCTGTTGGAGCCGAAAAATTTGCTGAATTTGTGTTTAATAAACTAAATGATTTTGTTAAAACAGAAACTGACAATAGAGTTAAAGTGTTAAGAGTAGAATTCATGGAACACGGTAAAAATAGTGCTATATATGAAGGTTAGTCATGAAGTTCCACGTTGTTTATTAAATAACAGTCGTGATTTTAATGATTATGATTATTGCCTTCCTCACTTATTAGACCAAGATGAGCATTATAGAGATTTCTTTTATGAATCTAGAAAGTTAGGTCGCCATATTATAATGGATAATTCACTTCATGAATTAGGGACAGCTTATGATCATAAAAGGTTACACCATTGGATTAAAGAATTAGAACCAGATGAATTTATAGTACCTGATGTTTGGATGAAATATGCCCAAACAGTAGCAATGGCCAAATACTGGAAACAATTTAAATATCCAAAGAGAACTAAGTTAATGGCTGTAATTCAAGGTGAAGATAAAAACTCAGCTTATTTATGTGCTGGTTTATTAAATGGTTTAGGTTATGAAAAATTATGTGTCTCATATGGTGCTACCTGGTATAACGATTTTTTTCCTCATACAAATGAAACTTTAGGAAAATCATTAGGTAGAATAAGGTTTGTAAATGGCTTATTAAAATTAAAAGAATATAAAAATACTAAACTTCATTTATTAGGATGTTCAGTACCTCAAGAATTTGGTTGGTATGATAATCATCCACAAATAGAATCAATAGATACTTCAAATCCTATATTTGCAGCTTTAGAAAGGAATATTTATAGTAGTACAGGTTTAAAAGTAAAACCAAAATTAAATATGAATACTTCTTTTGATATTGATGGAAAAGAAGTTAATTATAATTTAGTATTAAAAAATGTTGAAAAGTTTAGAAAAATAAATGGATTAAAAAATTATGGCAGAACTACTTAGACATATCAGTGGAATGTGTGGTGAACATTTTCATCCAAACATTTTTCACCTTTTATTAGGTGGAGTTGGAGTAACAACTATTTTATCGTATATTAGTTTATACATAAAATGTAAATTTAAAGCGTTTGCCTATACGCTTAGTAATACCTGGCAAAAATTCAATAATTAATTAACATGAAAAAAAATGTTGTAGTATCCTTATCTGGAGGGATGGATTCCTCTACTTTACTACTTAGATGTTTATCTGAGTATGATAATATTACAGCTTTATCTTTTGATTATGGTCAAAAACATAAGGTAGAACTTGAAAGAGCCCAACAATTAGTGGGTTATTTACTTCAAAATGGTTTAAATGTAAAATATCAGGTTATTAAACTTGATGGCTTATCAACCCTTTTAAACTCGGCTTTAGTAACTGGAGGAGCAGAAGTTCCTGAAGGTCATTATGAGCAAGATAATATGAAAGAAACTGTAGTTCCTAATAGAAATAAAATATTTGCTTCTATTGTTCAAGCAGTTGCTTTATCAGAAGCTAATGCAAATGGAAATGATACTGATATCGCTTTAGGTATTCATGCAGGTGATCATGCTATTTATCCTGATTGTAGACAAGAATTTAGAGATGCAGATGATGCTGCGTTCAGAATTGGAAATTGGGAAGCAGACCGTGTTGGATATTTTACACCATATTTAGATACAGATAAATTAGGAATATTAAAAGATGGAGAAAAACTCATCAAAACACTGGAATTGGATTTTGACGAAGTATACAGAAGAACAAATACCTCATACAAACCATACCCATCAGGGAACAGTGATTACAAAAGTGCGTCATCTGTTGAAAGGATTGAAGCGTTTATTGCTTTGGGTCGTAAAGATCCCGTACAATATGAAGATGAAAGTGGACAAGTTGAATATGATATTGCGAAAACATATGTAGAAGAACTTTTATCAACTCATGCCGCAGTATTAGGTGATGCTTAGTAAATAATTTAACTTTTTAAAAAATGGGGCCGCTTAAGCGGCCTCTTTTATATATTTATCATAGTACAAAAAACAGCTGTAAATGTCTACATTCACTAATAGGACGATCAAGTCAACCTATGATCAGTTATTACATATAGAGGGAGATCAAATCCAAAATGGATTAGGTGCTAATCTTTTAAGTGCTTCTTTCAATTTATCGGGTTCTCAAGCAATAACAGGATCTTTTGCTGTAGATGGAGACACTCAATTTACAGGCTCTGTTAGTATGTCCGGAAATTTAATTATAGATGGTACTGCTTCTATTACTTATTTAGTAACTACATATGAATCTGCTTCTATTATATTTGCAAGTGGTTCTACTAAGTTTGGAGATTCTTTAGATGATACTCATCAATTTACAGGTAGTGTAACTATAACAGGTTCTTTAAATAGTCCTTATATTAGTGGTTCATTTAGTGGATCATATCAAGGTGATGGTTCAGGATTAACAGGAACAATAACTTCATCACATGCAGTTACAGCAAGTCATGCTATATCTTCTAGTTATGCTGTTTCCTCTAGTGAAGCAACATTAGCAACAAATATATTTATAAACCCAGATAATACTGATACTAGTACAAATTTCCTTTTATTTTCTCAAGGTACATCTGGTAGCCATAGGGCTAATACTGATGATGTACTTACTTATGTTCCATCTACTAATACAGTTACAGCAACAAAATTTGTAGGTGCTTTAGAAGGAAATGCAACATCGGCGGATACAGCCTCTGTAGTATTAGGTACAATTACTTCAGCCTCTTTTGCTGTTACAGCCTCATATGCTGAAAGCCAATCAGTAATAAACATAACATCAGGTACATTTGCATCAAGTGGTGATGGTCCATTTACTGGTTCATTCTCTAGTAGTAGATATTCTTTCTTATCAGGATCAATGACTGGTTCTTATACAGGATCTTTTACAGGTAGTGGAGAAAAAATTGTAGGAGTTATTTCATCATCCTTTTCAGAAACTGCTTCATTTGCTTTAAATGCTGGTGGTGGTGGTAGTGGAGCTGGTTTTCCTTTTAGTGGATCAGCTGATATAACAGGTTCTTTAGCAGTTACAGGTGCTTTCTTTGCAACTAGCATAACAGAAACATCAGCATTAAGATATAAAGAAAATGTATCTAATTTGGATTCCATAGCTAGTTTATATAAATTACGTCCTGTTACATTTGATTGGAAAGATACTGGGATTAGAGATATTGGATTAATTGCAGAAGAAGTAAAACAACATGTCCCAGAATTAGTACATAGTGATGAAGAAGGAGGAGCTGATGGTATAAAATATTCTAAATTAACATCTTTACTAATTAAAGCAGTACAAGATCAACAAACAGAAATAATTGATTTAAAATCTCGTTTAGATAATTTGGATAATTAAAATAGTTATATTATATTGCGACCAATAAATGGTCAAGTGAAAGAAAAACCACTTAAAAAAATTAACATATGCTTAAAAGATTAGAAGACTATAATAAGGTCTTACCAATTCTCGAATTATATACCGCAGTACAAAGTGAAGGAAGCCGAGCTGGTTACCCTACTATTGTTGTTAGAACATCAGGTTGTACTCATAGATGCTATTTTGGTGAAGGTGGATGGTGTGATTCTTGGTATACCTCAATTCATCCAGAAAAGGGTAAATATACTTTTCAAAATATTATTGATTTTTATGATCAACATCCTCATATTAGTGAGATGATGCTTACGGGGGGTTCTCCTACTATGCACCCTACTATAGTAAATGAATTAACACACTTAGCAAATGAAAGAGATATTTTTATTACTATCGAAACTGAAGGAAGTCATTTTTTACAAACTGATTATCCAATTAATTTGCTTAGTATCAGTCCTAAGTTTTCCAATAGTATTCCTGTATTGGGAGTGGAGACGCCTCAAGGTGCTATTACAGATGAGAAAATGGTCAAAAGACATAACAAATTTAGATTAAATAAAGATGCAATTAAAAAAAGTATTGATTATCATTCTGATTACCATATCAAGCCTGTCCTTGACAAAGAGCTTTCGATGGTTGAAGAAGTTGAAGAATTTATTAATGACTTAGATATTCCTAAAAATAAAGTATGGGCAATGCCTGCAGGTGATACTCGTATTTCTTTAATGGAAAGTTATCCTATAGTAATGGATTTTGTAAGAGATAGAGGGTGGAGATTTACTGGCCGTTCTCATATAATGGCTTTTGATACTCAACGTGAAGTATAATGAAAAAAGGATGGAGATTATGGGCTAGAGCTTTAGGAGAAAAAGTAGGAACCTCCAGAGAAGCAGATAGAATAGCAATAATAAGAACTTTTATTGTAGCCCAAGCTGTAGTTTGTAATGCTTTTATAGTTTGGAATATCATAAAACGTTGGGATGACTAAAGAAGAAGCAATAGAGGTTTTAGAAACAATTAAAGAAAATGTAAATACCTGTTGTGCTATTACTATGGATCCCGATGATGTGTTAGAATTAATTGAAAAATTAGAAGAATATTTACAAGAACTTTGAAATTAAACAAAAAATTATTATATTAAGTTATATATATGAGTAAGAATAGAAAACAACAACATGCAGATTTAGAATCTGTACCAGTAGGTTATGCAAATGGTGTAGCACCTGGGTTTCCTTTAACAGATAAGGAAAAAGCAAAAATGATAGAACGTGCTACAAAAGCATATGGCAAATTTTTAACTGAATTAAAATGTGATTGGGAAAATGATCCTAATTCTGCAGACACACCTAGACGTGTAGCTAAAGCCTATGTAAATGATTTATGGGAAGGTAGGTATACCGCTATGAGTGAAATAACATCTTTTCCAAGTGATGGGTATGATGGTATAGTAATTGAAAGAAATATACCAATTATATCAATGTGTTCTCACCATCACCAAACTATAACTGGTTTAGTACATATAGGTTATATAGTAAATGAAGATGGTAGAGTAGTTGGGTTATCTAAATTAAATAGAATATGTGAATTATTCTCTAGAAGAGGAGCAATTCAAGAACAACTAACATCGGGTATTCATAATGCTGTAAATAAAATTTGTTTAAATAATAAAGGAGTTATTGTTACAGTAGTAGCAACCCATAATTGTGTTAGTTCTAGAGGTGTAAAACATCATGGAGCTTCAATGGTTACAACAAAAGCATCTGGAGTGTTTATGGATAATAATAATTTAGCCAGAAAAGAATTTTTTGATAGTATAAAAATAAATAACGGAAACCACCCAATATGATAGGAGTAAATAATAAGGAACATTATTATTGGTCAGATATAGATAAAGCAACTGATAATCTAGCTCAACAGATATTAGAATTATATGTTAAACCACTTTATATATGTGGTATACCTAGGGGAGGTTTAATTCCTGCTGTATTATTATCTCATAAAACAGGAATACCTTATCAACAAATTTCTACGGCAAACACATCCCCTGAAGCAGATTTATCTCATGTATTATTTGTAGATGATATTTGTGATTCAGGTAAAACATTAGAAAAAATAAGAAAAACATATAATAAATGTCGTATACTAACTCTTCTCAATAAAACATCAGCATCTGATCAACCAGATATTTATTGGAAAACCACTGAGTGTGATTGGGCTGTATTTCCCTGGGAAGCACATGGTGCATTAGAAGAAAAAGATAATACAAATATAAAATAACTATGGGTTCAAGAAAACCAAAAGGCAAGTCAAAAGGGTTTGGAGACACAATTGCTAAAATAACTCACGCTACTGGATTAAATAAAGTAGCTGAAGCAGTAGCTAAAGCTGCTGGTCACGAAGATTGTGGTTGTGGTAGAAGACAGGATAAATTAAATGAATTGTTTCCTTATAAAGTAGAAGAAAAACCTCAACCTAAAGCTCCTGTAGCTCCATTAGATGAATTGGAAGGAAACTATGAAGTTTTAGAACCTATTAGATTTACATTAGCAGATGGAAATGCTACAACTTTAACAGTTGGTTCAATGTTACCTATTGATAAAGATCATCCATTATATAAAGATGTAGAATACTATCATAATAATAGAATAATAAAAAAAATATAAAATGAGTAAAGAACAAGATTTGTTTGGTTTTAATAATGTTTCACAAGTACCTTTTGTAGATGAAGTAGAAATTTTTAATAGAACCTTTGGAAAACCTAATAACTATGAACCTACAATCCCAGAAAAAAAAGAATGGCAGTTTGTCTATGATTTTATTCTTGAGGAACTTGAAGAATATAAAGAAGCTTGCGAAACAGGAAATATCGTGGAAATTTTGGATGCTTTGTGTGATATTGCTTATGTTTCCATTGGGAACGGTACTATGTTACATGGTCTTAAGGATAAGATATGGCCAGCGTATCAAGAAGTACAAGCGTCTAATATGTCTAAAGCTTGTGAAACTGAAGAAGAAGCAATGGAAACTATCGCCGTTAGAAGTAAAGAACAAAATGAAGACTGTCATTGGGAACAGGTAGACGATATGTATATTGTGTATAGAACACGGGATCGTAAAGTAATGAAATCAATTAATTATTTTAGACCCGATTTAACTAAATTTTTTACCGATGCAGAACTTTCTAAATTCAATTAAGAAAGGTTTTTTCCCATTTATAATAACGTTTTCGGCTCTATCAGTTTCAGCTTCAGCTGCATTTTATTCTGTTAGTGGTTTGTCAAAATTATTTGCTGGAGCTTCTTTTGAAGTAATTATTATGGCTGGTTCTTTAGAAGCAGCTAAATTAATAGTAGCTTCTTTATTATACCAATATTGGGATACAATTAATAAATTTCTTAGAACTTATTTGGTTATTGCAACTGTAATATTAGTTTTAATAACTAGTATGGGTATTTATGGGTTTTTAAGTGCAGCTTATCAAGATACTTATCGTCAACTTACTATTAAAGATAATCAAATAGGATTTTTAGATCAAAAAAGAGAGTTTTATGAAAAAGATGTATTAAGATATGATTTACAACTTGAAAGAATTTTTAATAACATTAGTACTTTATCTAATGCGAAAGTTTCAAACATCCAAGTACGAGACACCTCGGTATCTTCAGGTTTTCGATCAACAATCTCTACTACAGAGCTTAGACTTGCACAAAAACGTATTGAAGTTGAAGAAGAAAATCGTAAAGATGTTCAAGCTAAAAGAGAACAAGTAGCAGATTCATTACAAAAATATCAATTAGAAATTTTAGAATTAGAAAATAATTCTGAAGTAGCAGGTGAATTAGGACCTTTACAATATCTATCAGAATTAACAGGGGTTCCTATGAATAAAATTATTAATTGGTTGTTATTAATAATTATTTTTGTTTTTGATCCATTAGCTATTTCACTTGTTGTTGCTGCTAATTTTGCTTTTGTACAAGCTTATCCACCTAAAAAAATAAAAGAAGAAACAGAAGATGATTTTAATCCTTTTCCTAGTGATGCTGAGGCCGAACTTTATCCTACATGGGATGAAGATGAAGCTGAAAGAAGAATGGATATAATTGGTAGAAATGGTAATGATGGAGAACATTATGAAGAATTAAATGATAAATACGAGGATACATCAGAAAAAGTTCGTACATTAGAGGAGAAAATATCAAGTATAGATAAATATCTTGATAAAAATGCTCCCTATTATGGAGGAAAAGCTTCAGCAACTAAATCTGTTGAAGATTTTTACGGTGAAGAAAAACCAATACCTCCAGTAACAAAAGGGTTTGATATATCAGAAGATCCTACTTGGCCTCCACCAGACGATTCAGACGATACTAAAACGTACTAAAAAGTAATAATAAGTTATGTATAAAAAAATCTATGAACAGGGAAAAGGTGAAAATAGACACCTTATACACTTGTGGACAGATGAAGGTTACGAACAAATCCAATGGGATAATTATGCCTACAGAGAATGTAGAAAAGAAGAAGCTGAATTCATTGGTTTAAAAGGCGAACCATTATTAAAAACTCATAATTGGGATAGAAAAACACAAGGATTACATTTTGCAGATATTTCAGCCCACCAAAAATTCCTTATAGAAAAATATGGTATTAATGATGAACCTTCTACTTCACATAAAGAGGTTTTTTTTGATATTGAGTGTGAAATGGGGGGTGCATTAACTGAAGAATATATTTCTAATGCTCCTAAACCTATTACTTCTATTGCTTGGTATGATAAGCAAGCTGATTGGTGGTCAATTGTTATTTTAGATAAAAAAGGTCAATTAAAACGCACTAAAACCAGAAATAAAGAAATTATTCCCCTAAGATATGAGGCCGATTTATTAGATACATTTTTAAATAAAATGGAAGAAATTCAACCTGATATTTTGGTAGGATATAATAGTGATTATTTTGATATTCCTTATTTATTCTATAGAATGTGTAGTGTTTTAGGAGAAAAAGATGCAAAACGATTATCTCCTATTGGTGTAGTAAAATATAAAAAAAATAATCAATATTGGTATAAAAAAGATCAATTTGTAGATATAGCAGGTGTTGAATCACTTGATTATATGAGATTACATAAAAAATATAGTTGGGAAGATGAACCTTCTTGGAAATTAGATTCTATAGGTGAAAAATATGTTGGTATAAATAAAATTGAATATGATGGTTCTTTAGATAGATTATTTGAAGAAGATATACATACCTTTATTCAATATAATTTTGTTGATGTTGAAATATTAGTTGAATTAGATAAAAAATTACAATATATTGCATTAACTAAAAACTTAGCTCATAAAGGTAAAATTCGTTATAGTGAAGTATATGCCTCTTCCAAAATACATGATGGAGCTATTTCTGCTTATTTACTATCCCAAAACATAATACCTCCAGGAAGACCTCGAGGTGAGAAAAAATTAAATTACGCTGGTGGTTATTTATTTTGTCCTAAAGCTGGCTTATACAAATATATGTTTGATGAAGATTTAACTTCACTATATCCATCAATTATAATGACTTTAAACATTGGTAGAGAAACTATTGTAGGTAAAATTGTAGATCCGGATGATCGTAATAATAGATTGGGTTTAAATGATTTAAAAGAAAAAGATATAGATGAAGAAATTATTATTATGGACCCTAATAGAAAATCGGATAATACTAGAAGAACAACTATTGGGAAACTAATTCAAATAATCGAAAAAAATAACTGGTCTGTAGCAGCTAATGGAACATTTTTTAGAACCGATAAAGAATCAGTATTATCTACTGTTTTAGATAAATGGTTTAATGAAAGAGTTATATATAAAAACGAAATGAAAAAATGTTATAAGGCAGGTGATAACGAAGGTGGAGCTAAAAATCATTTACTACAATATACAATGAAAATTTTATTAAATTCTTTATATGGAGCAACAGCATTAGATTCATTTAGATATGGGATGCCTATGTCTATATTAAGTGAAGCAATTACCTTATCAGGATGGCGTATAATTCAAGAATCGGCATTAGTTGCTAATCGTCATATGAATAAAGTTATGAGAAATGAAATAAAGTTAGATTTAAAACCAACTAAAAAAAATAAAGAACCTATATTTGAATCTGGTTCTATAGAAAAAGAAAGATATTCTGATTCTAATGGAACTACTCGAATACTAGGCTCAGCTTTTGGATTATGAATGAAATAGAAAGTCGCCCATGGGGTATGTATGAAGTATTACTTAATTCAGATGAATGTAAAGTAAAAAGAATTACAGTAGCACCTGGTCAAAAATTATCTTATCAATATCATCATAAAAGACAAGAACAATGGACTGTAATTAAAGGTAATTTGACTATTGTTTTAGATGATGAAAAAATATTCAGATCATCTGGAGAATCAGTTAAAATTCCTTTAGGAGCTAGACATAGGGCTTGGAATGAAACTGATGAATTAGTACAATTTATTGAAGTCCAAACTGGAACTTATTTTGGTGAAGACGATATAGTAAGAATAGAAGACGATTATAATAGAAAATAATATGGCATTAACAAAACAAGCATTAAGACAAGGAGTACACGTTCTAATAGATGATGTACATACAACTAAAGAAGAACTTATAAAAATGAGTGAATCTTGGAGTGAAAAAAGAGAAAATTTTTTTCGTAAAATGCTTCAACAAGGGGGCAGATTTAGATTTGATGGAAAAGACTTTGAAGTTAAATTAAGAGAACGTATATTAAATAGCGATGGGGAAAAAGATGGAGGAGTAGTTAAAATCCCCGGCGATAGTAGATTTTAATGAAACATTTAGAAGAAACACCTTGGTTTATTTGTGATGAAAATGATACGAATTATTGTGCTTATGTGGACACGGATTCGAATTACTTTAATGCTGAGCCATTACTTAATTATCTCTATCCTAAGTTATCTGAAATGGATGATAATGAAAGAGATAATAAACTTGAAAAAGTGGCTCTTGCGTATCAAGATATAATTACAGATCATTACGATATTTTAGCTACAGAATGTTTTAATACTCCAAAACATAGACTAGAAATGAAAACTGAAGCAGTAATTCGTTCTGCTTATTTCAGGGCTCCTAGACGTTATGCTCAGTGGATTACAAAACAGGAGGGTATTAAAAAAGAGGTATTAGATGTAAAAGGTTTAGAGTATAAAAAATCTAATTTTCCTAAAGTATTTGGTAACTTTTTTAAAGATGCACTTGAAGATGTATTAAAAGGTACACCTCAAAATGAAATTGATAAACGTATATTAGACTTTAAAAAGAAAATATTACATGATATGCCTATTGAACAATTAGGTAATCCTACTGGAGTTAAAACATTAAATAAATATATTGAACGTAAACCTGTAGGAGGAGAAGCATTCACTATTATACGTAAAGGTGCTCCTGCTGCTGTTAGAGCAACGATTAAATATAATGATTTAATTAAAT
>Ga0209535_1001983_pt1 | contig 13504 bp, 13 predicted proteins | sample LinPmetageLP28_FD_184041 | JGI IMG/M metagenome (GOLD analysis project Ga0209535, IMG submission 184041) | Marine viral communities from the Pacific Ocean - LP-28 (SPAdes) (version 2) | ecosystem: Environmental > Aquatic > Marine > Oceanic | place: Pacific Ocean | collected 2009-08-22 | reverse complement strand
AGACACACGCTGGGGTATTTTTGAATGGAACCAGAGCACAGGTGCATTTACTAACAAAGTGCCAACAGTAATTACAAGCACAACAGATTTAGACACTGGAGTTCCTAAGACTTCGATCGGTGCTATAGGTGATTATGCACTAGTTGCTACAAACACTAGTAATCCTGTGTACTACAAAAATCGTAGTAATGCTTGGGTACTAGTAGGAAGCAGTACATGGATGATTGCACATCCAACAATTGCTGGTACAGTAGCAAACGGCACTCTTGTAAATGGTAACACAATTACTATTAATACAGCCACAGTTACACTAAGTGGAACAACTGTAGCATCTCTTGCAACTAGTATTAACAACGCAAGTATTGATGGTGTTACTGCAGCCGCAGTTGACGGAAAGATTGAAATTTATGCAACAAACCTTGCAGAATCAAACGGAAGTGTTGCAGATGGAAAAATTATTCTTGCAAATGCAAGTGGAACAATCCTATCTGTAACTGGACTAACAGCAGGCACATATGCAAGACCACTTATTGCACAGGATCCACATTACACAGTTCCAGCATGGAAGTCAACAGATACAACACCTCGTCCAGCAGGAAGTGTATGGGTTAAGACAACAAGCAGTAATCTAGGATTTTTAGCAGACGTTAGTACATACAGTAGTAGCACTGCATCGTTTACGTCGAGTAGTGCTCCGTCATATACAAATGACCAAACTGCACTAAAGAATCTTGATACAACAGGCGGCAAAGAAATTACAGCAGGTAGTTTTTATATACAGTATGATGTAACTGAAAATGATACAGTAACTTATAAGTTGTTCAAGCGTTACAGCGCAGGTGCATTAAGTGTAACTGGATTGATTAATACAGCAACACCTATGACATCGTCAGAGACTTTCACTATTAGTGCAAGTGTAGCAAACAGCACAGCATTAAGCAGTCCAGTAACAGTTGTACTAGGCGGCACAGGCATTGCAGATATGGCAAGTGGCATCAACGGCGCAGGCGTTGCAAACGTAAGTGCAAGTGTTAACTCAGGCGGTTACTTGGTAGTTACACATGCACTAGGTGGTGTAATTGTAATGAAAGACACAAGCGGTACTCCACTAGTGGACGCAGGTCTTACAACATCGGTTACTACTAAGCAGATTCGTGCAGGTAACAGTAGTGACATTATCCTAAGTAACTGGATTGCAGACACATACACTGCATCAACAAGCGCACCAAGTGCAAATCCAACAGACAACACATACTGGTATGCAGGCGGCTTTGAAGCAGACATTATGGTCCACAATGGTACAACATGGCAGGGTTATCAGAACATAACTGATACTCGTGGCTTTGCACTGGCAGATACAGATCCAGCTGGTGTTATCTTTAGTACTACAGCACCAACTGTACAAAGTGACGACACTGCACTAGTTAACGGTGATCTATGGATTGATACAAGTGATCTTGAGAACTATCCTGCACTTTACAGACGCCAAACTGTAAGTGGTGAAGCACAGTGGGTTGCAATTGATAAAACAGACAACACAACTGAAAATGGTATTATTTTCGGTGATGCACGTTTTATGGGCGATACAACAACAGACGTTGTAACTGGCACAATTCCCACAATTGCAAGTCTACTAACAAGTGATGTATTAGATATTGACAGACCTGATCCATTAATTTATCCACGTGGTATGTTATTGTTTAACACAAGACGTAGTACATATGGTGTAAAACAGTTTAAGAGTGATTACTTTTCACGCACTAACTTTAGTGACACAAGTACATATCCAACGCTTCCTACAGAGAAGGATGCATGGGTAACACAGAGTGGTAAAACATTTGGACGTAAAGCAGTTCGTGATATTGTCAAAGGTGCAATGAAATCTGCACTTGATGCAAGCACAGAGCTTCGTGAAGATGCAAGAATCTTTAACACTATTGCAGCACCGGGTTATCCAGAGCTAATCAGCAACATGGTAAGCCTTAATAATGACAGACGCCAAACAGCGTTTGTAGTAGGTGACAGTCCAATGAGACTAGCAGCAACAAGTACTGCTATTGAGAATTGGGCAACAAACACAGCGAATGTATCAGACAATGGCGAAGATGGACTAGTGACTAGCGATGCTTACTTGAGTGTGTTCTATCCAAGTGCAACAACAAATGACCTAAGTGGCAACACAATCGTTGTCCCAGCAAGTCACATGATGCTACGCACAATTGCAAGAAGTGACGATATAAGTTTCCCTTGGTTTGCACCAGCAGGTACAAGACGTGGACTAGTAGACAACGTTGCAAGTATTGGTTTTATTAATAGTGCAACAGGTGCATTTGTTAACGATAATGTTCGTGAGAGTGTTAGAGATACACTGTACACAAACAGAGTAAATCCAATTGCATTCTTTAACGCTAGTGGCATTCTAAACTATGGTAACAAGACTCGTGCAGGAAGCACTAGTGCGCTAGATCGCATTAATGTTGCAAGACTTGTTGGTTATCTAAGACGTCAACTACAAACAATTGCAACAGGGTTTGTATTTGAACCAAACGATAAGATTACTAGAGACGAGCTAAAGCAGCAAGTTGAACAGACACTTAACGATTTGGTTGCAAAGCGCGGTGTATACGATTACTTGGTAGTTTGTGATGAAACAAACAACACAGCAGGTAGAATTGATCGCAACGAACTATATGTTGATGTTGCTATTGAACCTGTAAAGTCAGCGGAATTCATCTTTATTCCAATTAGACTTAAGAACACAGGTGAGATTGCAAGCGGAAACGTAGCGGCAGCAAGCACTGTTTAATAAAAACTAACAAATATGAGGGGTAAAAATACCCCTCATTTTTTATGACTGGAATTAGATAAATACTTTTATAATTAATTAGGAGCGAAACAAAATGTCAGTTTCATCATTAACAAAGTTTACAGTACCTATTGACGGTGATCAGAGTGCAGCAAGCCAAGGCTTGCTTATGCCAAAACTTAAATACCGCTTCCGTGCGTCATTTGAGAACTTTGGTGTTAGCAGTCCTCGTACAGAAATGACTAAACAGGTCATCGACCTTACACGACCAGCAGTTACCTTTGAGGAAATGCCAATTGATATTTACAACAGTAAAGTATACTTGATTGGTAAGCATGCTTGGGATCCTGTTACAGTCAATCTACGTGACGATGTAAACGGAGGTGTTACAAAGTTGGTAGGAGAGCAGCTTCAGAAGCAGTTTGATTTCATGGAACAGAGCAGTGCAAGTTCAGGCATTGACTATAAGTTTATTACACGTTTTGAAATTTTAGATGGCGGCAACGGAGCAAACACACCAAGTGTACTTGAGACCTGGGAACTATATGGTTGCTTTGTACAGAATGTCAACTACGGTGATCTAAACTATGCAAGTCAAGAAGCAGCAACAGTTGCAATGACTATCAGATTTGATAATGCAGTTCAAGCACCACTAGGTGACGGCGTTGGAGCAGCGGTAGCGAGAACAACAGGCATTACTGTTACTGGCTAATAGGAGTATTCCATGGCTAGTGTAAATGATTCACTATCACCTTTAACAACAGGCGAAACAATGCGCGACTACAAACATGCGTCGCGCACTTTTGTTGACAATAACTTTGAGTTACAGCCTCGATACAGTAATCTTTTTCATGTTGTGTTTGAGTTTACAGCAGAAGCAGCAACACTTTTTAACACAGTTGACCAATTGGAAATTCCAATTTTAGTCAAAAGTGTTGACTTGCCTACCTATACTGTAGATGTACAAACACACAATCAATACAATAGAAAAGTACAAAGTCATCATAGCATGAGCTATAATCCAATTGCTGTACGTTTTCACGATGATGCAAAAGAACTTATTCGTAATATGTGGCACAAGTATTATATCTATTATAATGCAGATCCAACATATAGTCTAACCGGCAATAGTTATACCGCATATGACAAGTATAGTAATCGTGTGCAGCAACAGTGGGGATTGCAGCGAGGAAACAAACGTTTCTTTAAGAACATTAAAATCTACAGCATGCATAATCACAAGTTTGCAGAGTATACACTAATCAATCCTATTATTACTGCATTTAACCATGACAGTCATGCTTATTCAAATGGCGGACTTATGGAAAACACAATGCAACTTGCATACGAAACTGTGAAATATGCGACTGGATTTGTTAACGATGTTACACCACGTGGATTTACTGATATACACTATGATGTAGAAACTAGCGATTTGTCAAATACAAACACAGGTACCGAAGCATTTATTAATGGACAAACTGTGAGTGTAGCAGGGCAAGAAGCAAAAGATTTGTTTCAAGGTAATGTAATTGGTGTTATCAAAGATGCTGAAATAGTATACAATGAAACAAGGCTTAACACAGGAAATGTACTTACAGATACACTATCAATTTTTGCAAATAATTTATTATCAGGCAAGAAATCAACAAGCAACATTTTGGTACCAGTTACTGGATTGGTTGAAAATGTCGCTAGTAAATATGTTGGCAGTATTACAGATGGCATAGTTAAAAGTATATCAGGAGCCGATATTGGAGTTATATCTAGTCAAGGCAAAAGCATACAAACTAATAATAATACTGCAGCAACAAACACTAATCTAAATGTAGGATATGGAAAAAAGATTCCTAATACTAATGGAACAGTAAGCCATCCAAATAATATCAGTGATGCTTTAACAACTTTTAGAAATTTAGTAGGCAGTAAAAAGTAGAAAAATATGTCGCAAAAAACAAATTTACCAATCGTTAATCCAGCAGATAACTTTGATCAGCGTGTTCAGGACTACTTCACTAACTATTTCACTTCGCCTATTAGCATGACTGATATGGAGTACGAAGCAGCAAAAAGTTTTTTTGTATCTCGTACTAATAACGAAGATGCTGCCGCAGCACTTACTGCCGCAGTTATACAAGCAGCAAATGAGCTCAATATACACATTGTGGATATTATTAAAGAATTTGAACAATCGGGCGATCTTAAAAGTTCTATCCCTACGTTTTTAAATCTAAGCAGAAGAACCACAAGCCTACTTGGGTATACAGCAAATATTACTCCAAATGAGAACATAGCACGCCAAGTGGAGGCGTAAATGTTTAGTCGTAACAAATATGCTAACGGCATATACACCATTACAAATGCAGAAAAGTATAGTGGCAATAAAGAGCCTCGCTATCGCAGTGGATGGGAACATGCTTTTATGCGTTTTTGTGACAACAATCCAAGTGTAATAAGTTGGGCAAGTGAAGCAATACAAATACCTTATCGTAATCCACTTACAGGCAAAGGCACAGTTTATGTACCAGATTTTGTTGTGGTATATCAGGACAAACGTGGCAACAAGCATGCTGAACTTATTGAGATCAAACCCAAAGCACAAACAATGCTAACAGAAAAGACTCGCGAGAAAGAGAAACTTGCTATTGCAATTAATCACGCAAAGTGGGAAGCAGCAGCAAAGTGGGCAAAGCACAAAGGCTTGCGCTTTAGAGTAGTTACAGAAGACGATATTTTTCACAACGGTAAACGCTAAGGATAACTATTAGTATGACAAAAAAACTTGAAGAATTATTTGATGTAGCACCTGCAGATGAATTAAACATCACAGCAGAAGAAAATAGCACAGTTGTAGAGGCTGTGACTGCTAAAGACTTGCCGCAAATACAAACAGCACTTACTAATGTAGATAAGATTGATGCTGCATTACCAAGTGTAAGCGAACTTGGTACCAGCGATAAAGAAATGGATGACATTGCTGTATTAGCACAGGATACATTCAAAGACCTAATGGATTTAGGCATGAATGTAGAAGCACGTTTTAGCGGTGAGATTTTCAGCAATGCTGCTCGTATGCTGGACACAGCATTAAGTGCGAAAAATGCAAAGATCAACAAAAAATTACGCATGGTTGATTTACAACTAAAAAAAGCAACATTAGATGCTAGACTTGCTAAAGAAGCAAAAGCCAATGGTGAAGAAGTTGAAGATGGTGAAGGACAAGCAGTTGATCGTAACCAACTTCTAATGGAAATACTAGGCAGGAACTCTGAACAAAAGTAATAAATACACTAGTATATAAGGAACACTGTAATGAAAAGTTTAAAGAGTTATCTCGTTGAAAGCGAACAAACATACAAGTTTCGTATTAAAATGGCTGAAAAATGCGATGACGAAACAATGAACGCACTGGAATCTGCACTTGAAAAGTACGAAGTTGCAAGTATCAGCAAGCCAAAGAAAACTCCAATTCAAGAACATCCCATGGATTTTCAAACACTGCAAAATGCAGAAGTTTTTATTATGGATACAGAACTAAAATATCCTGTAACTGCACATCAACTATATGAATACATTAGTCAAACAGTTGGCGTTCCAGCAAGTCACTTAGTGGTTATTAACAGTGATCATCCTGAAGAAATTGCTCGCGAAGAAGCACTAAAAGAAGAAGGCGATGAGTATACTGCAAAGTTAGACACTGACTACAAAGATTCGAACAATGCTAAAGACAACTTCGGTGATGAATATAATGAGAACATGCTTAAGAGTTTGGAAACACGCAAATACGAGTTTGACAAAAAGGGCGACTGATGACAGACTTAATTTTTGAATCACAACAAGAACTAGATGAGCGTGTAACTTATAGTACACTAGCAAAACTAAGTGGCATTGCAGATCCTAATAAAATCTATCCTGGTCAAAAGATTACACTTCCAGGCGGCGGCAGTTACACAGTAAAAAGTGGTGATACACTAAGTGGTATTGCACAAAATTACAGACTTGCTAACGTTGCAAAACCTAAACTAGATGATCCTACAACTAAGATTCCGCAAATACCTGCTAAACCTAAACTAGATGATCCTACAACTAAGATTCCGCAAATACCTGCTAAACCTAAACTAGATGATCCAACAACTAAACTACCACAGATTACAAAGCCTGAGCTGGGAGATGAGCCAGGCGACTTTGAAATTGCACGGAATAAAGATGCAGGCGATGACACAGATGACCGTTTAAACAAGTATGCATTTTTACGCGGCAAAGATTATAAACTAGATCCTAGTAGTGTAAAACAACCGCCTGAGAAAGCACCTAGCAAAAGTTTGTATAAACAATTTGGAGACTTTGTAAAAAATACTAAAATGTATGATATTGTAACAACTAATCCAGAACCAAAGATTACAAAAACAAAAGGAGACTAGCAATGGATATTGCATCACTAAGAGCGAAACTAGATAATATCGCAGAGGAACTAGCGCAGCTACCTGAGCAAGAATCTGTTGAGATTGAAGAAGAAGAAATTGAAGAAGCACACCACATGATGCCAAAAACACTACAGTGTGAAAAGTGTGGTGACATGTTAGGCTGTCCAACTACAGATTGTGAATGTGACAGTATGGATCCAAAAGGTGACAACTGGATTATGGTTGATGTTGACAATGATGGCGACATGGACATGGCACTTGCTAACGAAGAAGATCACCATGAAAAAGATGAGGACGGAAACGTTATTCCTCACGATGAGATTGAAGAAGAGAGCTATAACGTTGCTATGGCTAAACTAAAGAAAAAAGAAAAGGCTGCTGGTGTATCTGATGATTTTTATGGTAAAGCAGATCAGGACTATGATGCACTGATAAAAGCATATGATTCTAAAAGTGAGCGCGAACAACTGGGTATGATGGATCCGGATAAACTAGATGATCCAACAACTAAGATACCTCAGACTCCTAAGAAAAAAATGGCTAAGTTAGACGATCCAACAACTAAATTACCACAAGTTGCTGAAGAAGAAGCAGTTGAAGAAGCAACTGTAGAAATTCCTGTTCAAGAACTTGCTGACATTATGCAACTTGCAGGCTATGCTAACTATGCAGAACGTATTGAAGAGTATGCCAATGAGCCAGATGAACAGTACATGGATGCAGAGGAGCAACTTGTTGGTCTAAGCGGTGGACTAAATGGTCCTAAGAGTATGCATACTCCTGCAGCAGGCGGCGACAATCCAATGGATAAGGAAGCACTTAAAACTGTAGAAGAAAATCTTTACAAAAGTTACAAAGACTTTTTAGAAGAAGCAGAGCTTACTGAAAAAGAATAAATCTTAAACATACAAAGAAAAGCGGCTATATACATGTAGTCGCTTTTTTTACGGAAAAAATATGTATAATACACTGTACACTTTTGGTTGTAGTTTTACTATGTATAAATGGCCCACGTGGGCTGATTATCTACATGTAGGCGGATTGGCAAAGCATTATGAAAACTGGGGACTGCCAGGAGGCAGTAATGATTTTATATTTCATAGCGTAGTAGAATGTTTGGATAACATTAAAGAAACTGACGTTGTTTGCATAATGTGGAGTCAACCGCATCGCATAAGTGACTATAATGACGCACAGGGTTGGGATATGCCAGGCAATGCTTACTTGTATCAGCCCAAGGAACGTGTAAAGTATTTGCATGAAGATAAAATAGCATTAGAAAATCAAAGTTTTTTTAAGGGTGTAGCAGAAATGCTCGCTAGTAAAGGTTGTAATTTCATGTTTACAAGCATGGAAAGAATAACAATAAAATATGAGGATGTATTTAAAACACAACAATATTTTAAGCCTAGTATGGCAGAGTTTTTAGGATATACAGGTGCCAATGAAACTACATGGCGTGAAACATTGCCTGGTGATAAACATCCTAGTCCTAGGGAACATGCAGGATTTGCAAAAACAATGTTTACACTAGACAATATAGAGATAGATAATTTATGCACAGACGCAGAGCAGCATATATTTGAAGATCAGCAACCCTGGCGTAGACATTACATTTACATGCCAGAAAAAACACCCTATAGGTTGCCAAGAGTCTCAGGCAAGTATACTACAGGAAACGGAGCACTAGGTAATGTGGCCCAGTTACGAACTAAGTCCTAGTAACATACACTGGGATAAAAATACACCGCAAGGTAGATTCCTTAAACTCCTAGTCAATAAAATAGGACAAGTACCGGACGTATGGTATTGTGATACCATGGACATGCCTCACTTGCATCATTTAAAAAAGTATTTTTCAGGCACTCTAATCATTTACTGTTGGTGGGATCCAGCAAGAGATTTGCTTGTACAACATCTAGACGATATGGACTTGCATGTCATACTAATAACATCTGACGTAGACTATGCAGGTGTACACGCTAAACAAACTGTAATACCATGGCAATATCAATATGGGTTTCATATGGATCTTATACAACCCAGTCGACCTGCTAAATTTACCACAGGTAATCGTTTTTTATGTATGATGCGTAATCACAAAAGTGAGCGCATACAATTTCTGCAACATCTGTGGAGTAACGGGTTGCTTGATAACCACATAAGTTATTTAGGACAAGTTAACACAGAGGATAATGGTAGAGAGGCAAGAACTATTGACAGTATACTACGTCCACAATATTTTATTGATAGTGAGTTTACGCAGTGTCTTGAACCCAAGTTTGAGCAATGGTGCGCACAAAACTTGCCTCTTGTTTTACCCAACGATAATACACAAAATGAAGAACGTAACACAGATTTTTACACAGTGGGTAATATAGATTGGTATGACCAAACAGATTACAGTGTTGTTTTAGAAACTTACTGGGCCAAGACACAATTTTTAACAGAAAAAAGTTTTAAACCTATTATTGCACAGCATCCATTTATTAACATGGGTAACAACACAGCACAATTACTTGCTCGACTGGGATTTGATATATTTGAGGACCTGGTCAACTACACTGCAACAAGCACACTGGATCGTATAGATCAATTTCAATCAGTAACATTTGATATAGATCCGCGCAGGCTTGCTAATAATTTAATTAATATGCATGAACTTAGGCAATCCGCGATAGAGGAACAGCATCATCTAGTTGCCCGTTTGGAAGATAGTCTAGCCAACTGACATGCTTTACTTGAAATGGTAAACGGCTCCTAAGAGCCGCCATGTGGTAGTATGTTGGAGTCTTGGGCTCATGCCGGGGGTTCCAGAGTTTACTGCCTTTAGCAACATTACATGGTTTACAACTAATAACACAATTTTCCCAAGTACTTTTTCCACCTTTACTACGAGGTATAACATGGTCAATAGTCAAGTCTGGAAAATTATGTTGTTGTCCACAATACCCGCAGCGATATTCATCTCGTATTGCAAGATTGTGTCTATTGAAACATACATTATGATCAATCTTTTGAAACTTTTTAATCATTACTGTGGCAGGTACTTGCATTGTAGTTGTTGGACTGCTTATGCGCCAGTCATCATACCATTCTAGCACAGTGACTTTGTCTAAGAAAAACAACTTGACTGCACGTTGCCAATTAATAGTACTGACAGGAAAACTACTTATAGGTTGTCCGCTAGTGTTTAATAACAGTGTATCACTCATTGTAAAAGTATTTATTTGCTCCGATAAATATATATATGATAAAACGGTTTGACAGAGACAAGTTAGTCTCAATTCAGGTTTATTATCACATGCCAGATCATGTACATTTGATTAACGAGTTTGTCTGGCAAACTGAAGATATTGTACCTGAATTCCCCCGTAGTGTCAAGTTTATTCGTTTCTGGCATAAAAACATAGACGCAGTAATACAAGAAGCATATCTGTATCATACAAATTATTGGGGAGGTACAGACTATATAGATTTACGAGGCGTATACGAAGTATAATGGCTAAAACACTAGACGGTGTGCTTATAAAAAAGCCACATCAAAAAGAAAATTTCACTAAAGAAGAATTTACAGAGTTTGCAAAATGTGCAGACCCTATTAATGGTGCTCAGCACTTTATGAACAATTACTTTAACATCCAACACCCTACCAAAGGGCGTATGGTGTATCAAGCATTTGAGTATCAAACAAAACTGCTAGACATATATCATAACTATCGCTTTAACATTAACATGCTACCTAGACAAACAGGCAAATCAACAACTGCAGCAGGATACTTGCTGTGGTATGCAATGTTTGTACCTGACAGTGTAATCCTTATTGCAGCACACAAGTATGCTGGTGCGCAAGAGATTATGCAGCGTATTCGCTATGCTTATGAACTATGTCCTAATCACATTCGTGCAGGTGTTACTAGTTACAACAAAGGCAGTATTGACTTTGATAACGGTAGTCGTATTGTAGCACAAGCAACAACGGACAACACTGGACGAGGTATGAGTATTACACTACTATACTGTGATGAGTTTGCATTTGTACGTCCAAGTATTGCCCGTGAGTTCTGGACCAGTATTTCACCTACACTGGCAACAGGTGGTAAGGCTATTATTACAAGCACACCTAACAGTGACGAAGATCAGTTTGCAACTATTTGGCGTGACGGCAATAAACAGTTTGATGCAGAAGGTAACGAAACAGACATAGGCATTAACGGATTTAAAACGTTTCAAAGTTATTGGTGGGAACATCCGGACAGAGATGAAACTTGGAAAGCAGAAGAGCTAGGACGAATTGGAGAAGAACGTTTTAGACGTGAACATGACTGTGAATTTATTATCTATGATGAAACACTTATAGACAGTATGATACTTACTAACATGCGCGGAGAAGATCCTGCATTTAGGCATGGTAGTGTGCGTTGGTATAAAGAACCAAGACAAGGAATGGCATATTTAGTAGGTCTAGATCCTAGTTTAGGCACAGGCGGTGATCCTGCCGCTATACAGATATTTGAAGTTCCTAGCATGGAACAAATAGGCGAATGGAGCCACAATAAAACTCCTATTCCGCAGCAAATCCGTATACTTGTAGAAATAAACAAGTACTTGGTAGACAAATGCGGTGATAACAACAGTGTGTATTACAGTGTCGAAAACAATACTATAGGTGAAGCGGCACTACAAAGCATTAGTGAGATAGGTGAAGAAAATATCCCTGGATACTTTTTAAGTGAACCTCGAGGACACGGCAACAGCAAAGTGTTTAGACGAGGTTTCAATACTACACATCGTAGTAAATTAGCAGTGTGCGCCAAGTTTAAAACACTGGTAGAAACTGAAAAAGTAAAGATTAAAAGTAAAATGCTTATTAGTGAACTTAAAAGTTTCATTGCTAGTGGAAATAGTTACGCAGCAAAAGTAGGTGATACTGATGACCTTGTAATGAGTACAATGCTTATAATGCGCATGGCACAAACACTGAAAAGTTACAATCCAGAGCTTGAAAATCATATCCGAGATAATGATGATTATGATCAAGCACCAATGCCATTCATAATGGTTTAATCTGTATTAAGCATAAATACACACATGAGAAGCGTAGAAAACATATCACAAGAACTTTTTGACAAGATTCGTAGTCGTGTAAGTAGCATCAAGTTGGGGAACGAAGATGGTGCTGTAACTACAGATCCATCACAAGCAAGGTTCTTTGAATTTAATTTTAAGCACAGAGATTTGCCAGTTGGTGCAGTCACTATTAGCCTAAACGAAGAAGGTAAACTACAAGTATATTTTCCTAATAGTATGGTTGAAGAAGCAGATAGTAGCACAGCAGATGCTTGGTATGGATTTTTGAAAGAACTTAGCAGATTTAGTGCAAGAAATATGTTAAACTATGAATCTCATAATGTAACAAAAGAGAGACTTGATAAAAAGGATTATCAGTTTTTAACACAACGTAACCAGGACGAAGTGATGGAAAACAGACTACACGGGACAAGCCAAAAAAGTTTCCTAGAAACAGGAACAGCAAAACTTATCATTAAACATAAAGGCACAGTAGATGAAACAAAGATGGGTGCAAGAAGTCGCAACATCAGTGCTATCTACATTGAGAATAGTGAAGGCGAACGATTTAAGTTTGCTAACAACTATCTCCCTGGTGCAAGAGCAATGGCAAGACATGTGTCAAATGAAGGACACACCCGTGATGATCGCGGCTTACACATTGTTGAGATTATGAAAGAAATGACAGATCTTAAAACGTTTGTGCGTAGTGTAAAGCGTGAAGAGTATGTCAATGAGGATGCGCAGGAAGTTATTGATGCTGCAACTGATAGATACTATGGCTTAAAAGATACACTAAAATCAATTAGCAGTGCTAAAGGCTATGGCGATTACTTTGAAAACTGGGTACCTGGCGCAGTTGAAGTAGACGAAAATGATATTGAAGACCTAAAACAAAAACTTACTCGTGAAGTATATGATGATAGACTCACAGATAGTTTAGCAAGTGTGAGACGAGCAATGGATTATAAAGCAAACATGGAAGCAAAAGGCGATGACGAAGAAGATATGGATGCGCCAATTAAACCTTACTTTGACAGATCAGTTGATCCACAAGAGCCTAAGAACTTAGATGCAAAAGCAGATGCTAATACTGCTAAAGGTGCTGAATCATTGGCAGACATTGCAGACAATGATGATGACATTGAAGTCTATAATAACGAAGCAGACATTGCTGAACTTAAAAATTATATGCAGTTCATGA
>Ga0209535_1001982_pt1 | contig 13514 bp, 10 predicted proteins | sample LinPmetageLP28_FD_184041 | JGI IMG/M metagenome (GOLD analysis project Ga0209535, IMG submission 184041) | Marine viral communities from the Pacific Ocean - LP-28 (SPAdes) (version 2) | ecosystem: Environmental > Aquatic > Marine > Oceanic | place: Pacific Ocean | collected 2009-08-22 | reverse complement strand
AGGTGACAGGCTTGAACTGATTAACAACTGCATTACGTTGCTTCCTAGTTATCAATCCGTCTTTAAGTAAAATTGTTGAGACAGCTATCTCTGGTATCTTTAACGATACATCTCTGTGACTAAGCGCCTCTCTCTGAGAAAGCTCATCTCTTCTTAATGTCTTGAAAGCTTTGTCAAAAGAATCTCTTGGTCTTAGCTTACCCTTTTGCTCTGGAACAGAGGCTCTGAAATCAAGCACAGCTTTCTTAGCCTGCGCCTCCGTGACAGGGGGCTTGCGTCCACGCCTTCTATTTACTTCAGGCAAGACTGCGCTAACCACGTTATCTATTTGATCAGAAATACTGAGTCTGGAGTAAGCTTGATCAGCTTGCTTGGCAACCTCTTGTATCTGACCTACCTCAATAAAATCACCAACCGGACGAGCCTCACCTCTCATTGCCCTGATTTGATCATCAGATAATTGAGACTCCAGAGCCACTATATTTGGATCGGCACTTGCCTTCATCTCTGATCTTATGCGTGGTATATCCGCAGCAACCCTATCTCTGGCTGAACCTCTGGGCGTAGTTCTTGTTCGAGGAAGAATGCCTCGGTCTGGAACGATGCCTTGTGCTGCCTCTGTAGCCCTTAGAGTTCTAACTTGATCTCTATCTCTTGCACCGATTGCTCCAGACTCAATGTCTCCAATCAATGAATCAAAACTTGTATACCCTGTACCACGCAAGAAACTTAACATTGACTCAAAGAATGTCTGTATTCTTTTTATAAGCGTTCTTGGTTTGCCAGTAAACTTATTCCTGCCGTCACGAATTAGTTCAGCTACAGCCTCCTCCATTTGATACACAGGACTTAGGTCGCTGTATGTAGACTGAGCAGCCTCAAGATAACTTTGACCAAGAGAGTTTTTCTTCTTCCTTGCAAGTCGCTCTAAGCTAGACCATTCATTTGCTGTCCAGAGATCAAGCATACGCATAGCGTGTACTGACTCATGGTTCAGAAGAGACTTAGCGGTCTCAAACAATTGATCTGGAGTAGCGCCTTCTTCAGATAGTTGTCGCAACCTATCAACACCAAAGAATACTTCGTTCAAGTTCCTTGAATAAAGAGCTTGCTCCTCCTCAGGAAGTCCATCAACAACAAAGTTTCCATCCTGACCAATAGTTGTAGCACCTTGATCTCTACGAGGATCAAACCTTCTTACCCCTAAAACAAGGTTGCCATTAGAATCTCTAACCACATTGGTTAAAGCATGAAGAACATTAACTCTAACATCGCCAAGATTAAGCCTATCCATTTCTTCGGAAAGTTGTTGCTCAAGTTGTTGAGTAATTTCTTCACTAGCATTTGGCAATCTGCGCTCGATAGGTATTACAGTTTCTTCAATAACTTCTACAGACTCTACACCTTGAGCGTTAAGATCAGAAACAATCTGCTCTATCTTCTTGTCAAAACGAGCATCAGTTTCGCTAATACCAATAGCTTCAGCTAAAGATTCATTGGTGTACTCTGGGTTCTGCTCGATGTGCTGAGAAGCCAAACGAAATTGTTCGCTGGTATATATCTTAGGAACAAACACAGGAAGACTAGTAGCTACCTCAAAGCGTGGTAGAGATCTTAGTTTTAGATAGAACAACTTCATCTCTGCGCGAGACATCTTGTCTACACCAGACTTACCTGTAAACGATTGAGCTAAAGATTTTACCTGTGGAGAGTTGAGATCATCAGTTACATTCTTTGCCTCAAGCAATCTCTTAATTTCTTCTCGTCCATATTTCCTGTCTTGAAATACAACTCTATCTACTGCTCTACCTATGTTGGTGTTTAAACCCGCAGCTACAGTTTGTGCTTGCTGTTCTGTTTGTATCCTTGATGTCTTGCCTAGTCCTTTCTTTTCTCTGCGTTCTACTAGCGTCGTAGGTCTTTGTGTGATAATTTCACCAGCAGAGCTAACCACTATAGGCTTGCCCTTCTTATCCTTATCAACTCGGTATGTCTCTGTCTCTATCGTTGCGTCTTCTTTAATATCAGCAAGGTTAGCAACGTCATCGCCCAGCTCTTTCTTAGCCTCTTCAAAAGTAAAGACATTAGTTTCTGATTCACCATTACCCAGCCTTGTCCAGTTAGCTCTCTGAGAGGCGGTCATAAGACTCATAGAATTTACAGGGGCTTGGCCTTTTGCAACTAAGTTATTAATCCTTCTTGCTGCCTTAGTAGCAGTTTCTTGTTCATTAAAACCTTGGTCAATAGTTGTGCCTGCTGCCATGTTTAAAGCGTTAGAGGTAACAGTATTGTTCTCCGGGTTTAAGACAGAGTTGCCCCAGAAAGATAGGGTTTGAAAGGTAGGTTGATCATAAGCCTGTGGCGAGGTATCAATAATATCTGATACAGAATTGGTAACAGCTCTATTGATAAGTTGATCATTTAAAGCGCCAGCAAGAACCGCTGCCTGCTCATAATTTTGAAATGACTTACCATATATTCTGCCATCGGAATCAGTTGCAACGAAAGCAGGAACATTTTCTTCTCTCTGTATGTTCTCGCCAGCCTGATTAGTTACTGACCTAGTAACCGTCTCTGTTGTTTCTTGAACACCAAAGCTTGTAGTTAATGGAAAGTTCTGCCCCATATCCCTAGCTATTTTTCTAGCATAGGAGGGCATACCCTGAACGTTGTCTTCTTCAGGCAGTATAATTTGAGGCTCAAGAACTTCTTCACGATTAATATTAGTGACAAGCTCGGCTTGATCTTGTGCAGCTAGAGTATTAGCTTCTCGAAGCTTGTTCTCATATTCTCTTTCTGTTTCACTAGAGACTCTTCTACGCCTGCCAGCAGCAGCGTTAAGAGCTAGATCAGATACAAAACCAACCGCACCACCTACAGTAAAGTCATCATACAAAGACTCGCCAATTGGCAACTCATCATTGTATATATTCTTTTCAATCAAGTCTTGAGACAGACCAGCAACAGCCTCTTGTACGGCCTCAACACCACCCGTGCCAAGAGCAGACTTAATTCGACTACCAATTGTAGTAAGTACGTCATCGTTAACAAGATTTTTATCTAGCTTTCTAAATAATCTTTCGACAGGAGCAAGTTCTGACAGACCAACAATGGAAGCTAAAGCTATAGCTGAGTCTTCTTGTGCTTGACTTACATCAATGCCAGAATCTTTAGCCATCTGAATTCTTTGTGCCTGCTCTCCAGCACCAGTACCTGTAGCTAAACTTGCTACAGTTGCAGCCTCTGCTCCACTTTTAGCACCAACTAACTTAGTTAAACCAGTGGCTGTTTTTCCTCCATAACCAGCCAAACGAAAGGCAGCGCCGGGAGTAAGGAACGTAGCAAACGAACCTAAACCCTCTCCAAACTTGGTAGTCCATAAATCTTGATAGGCTTCGTCAGCGCCTAGCGTAGAATTAATAGCTTCTTTTGCTCGTCTAGCGCCATAGACAAGAGCGTTCTCATCACCAGAATCAATGAGACCTTCAAGACCTATAGCATTAGTGGCGGCATCAGAAAGTTCAGCAAGACCTTCTGCTGCTGTCAGGAAGCCAGAAGCAAACCCTCTAGGCACAGCCTTCGCAGTTTCAAAAAGCCTACCAGTGGTAGTGATATTCGCTTCTTCTGGGCGCTTAGAAATAGATGGATCTTGCCCATACATAGTAGAAGCATATTGAAGAATAGCCTGATCACTAGCTCCTTCAGGATGATTTACACTTATTACCCCACCATCGGGTGCATTAACTCTTGTAGTAGGCATTATCTATCAATACTAAATTGTGAAGTGTCAATTTCTGAAGCGCCAAAAAGCTCGTCTACCGGAGTCTGATTAAAAACCGCAGAGCTTGGCAGACCCAATTTCTTTTCAAGAAGAGATCTATAACCATCAACAATTTTAGTTATAACACTAGGATCAGTAATCCCTATAGTAGAGGCTTCTAAGGTTTCTCTCTGTGCATCAACAGCATCTGTAATGTAGTCTCTGATATTCCTCCTTTCTGTGCCACGCTCTCTAGCCATATCAGCTTCTATGCGATCAGCATCATTTATAATATCTGCCTCGTTCTTTATGAGAGTCGCAATGGTAGTGACATCCTCTCTTGCTCCAGCGACCTGATCTAGCAATTGTTGTCTAGATGCTGTGTAGTTCTGGAATTCAACAGTGTTTCTGAGCGCCTCTTGATCAGCACCAAACTTCTGCTCGGCCCTTCGTCCAGCAAGTGCCGCTTCTTCAGCAGATAAACCTAGCTGAACCGCTTCTCTTTCAGCAGCAGACTTAACATCTCTCATTGACTTACGCTCATCAAATAACCTCTTGTCAGCTATTTGTTTAACGTCTTGAGCAGCCTTGCTTCCTTGCTCTATTCCGCCACTAAGGTCTCCGCCAGCTACACCAGCACCAAAGCTCATGAGGAAAGCACTAAGAGCATCCTTCTTAGACTTCTCTTGAATCTCATTAATTAAGACTTCTCTGGACTCTATGTCCTCTCCTGCAATATTAGACAATCTATCTATGTAAGACTGCCTATCTATGTTATCAGCAATAAATTCATTCTCTGTAAAACTTGCTTGAGGGATATTAAGTTCATTAATTTCACCTCTTAATCTTGAAATGTCTTCCCTTCCTGACTTAGTTAAATCCATAATTCCTGCATTATATGAATTGAATCTATTTATGTCCTCATTCAAAGCATTACTATTTCTACCAGTAGAAGTATCTTTTAAACCAAGGGCTTTTAACAAAGCGGGTGTGTTTACATTTGGAGAAGAACCTGTTGATGAAGAATCAATGTTTTCCATAGCCATACCATAAGGAACCCCAGAATAATCCCCAAGAAATTCAGTTACTGAAGCGGGATTATTTAAAGATTTAGCGTAATCAAGGTTGGCTGTAGCAGTTTCTATTGCGCTTAATTCTGCTGCTGCTCTTGCTGTATTTCTTTCTGGAGCATTCCTCTTCATTTGCCCACCACCTGAAGGTGTAAGCCTGCTTACAGCATCAGAAATTTCTAATGGAGAAATATCAGAACCCGTTTCCATTTTTGCTATTGCTGATAGCACAGAGCGCCTTGCGTCAGGATCATTAAGATCAATTGGAGCATCCTCTGGTATGTTAAGGAAATCAGAAACAAAATTTATGTAACCTTCAGTATTATTTTCTGAGTCAGGCGCATACTTAGATATAATATCCCTAATAGTATTGACATCATAATTACCCAGCAATCTATCAGCAGCTCTTATTCCATAATCAGTACTGCTAAAATCAACGAAACCATCAGTAGCACCAGTTTGCCCTCTCCAATTTTGATTGAAATCTTTTATGTTAAAAGGATTATTACTACCAACACCCGGACCCCCTGAACTTATACCCGGAACAGTTCTTCCGGGGGCCATAGCCACTATCCCAGCCGGAGCTTGAGGTTGTGGCACAGGAGGCCGCATAGGAGGTTGCATAGGAGCAGGCATAGAAGATTGCATGGGGGCAGCCATAGGAGTTTGAGCTTGCATAGGGGCAGCCATAGGCATTGGAGCTTGGGCCTGCATAGGCATTGGATTACCACCCATCATTCCAGCAATGCCCTGACCTGCTTCAGCTACTACCTGTTGGGCAACAGGAACAGTCTGCGTTGGCTCTTGCATAGCCGAATAAGACTTACGCATTTCATTTCTGCGCTGTAATTCTGAGACAATAAGAAACTGCGGCACATCGCCGCTAGGAAACTGGGCTTCTTTCATTAGAGCCTGATCAGGCAAACCCTTTATCTTATCCTCAACCTCAAGGATGTTATACATATTCTATCTCCTAACGAGTTGCCCCATATAAACCAGCAGCAGCAATACCACTACCCAATAATTGCTGTGCCATTGTAGGCTGTTGACCATAGAGAATCTGTGTAGTTCCCGGCTGCATAGGCAAGCCCCTAACCAAATTACTATACAGAGACAATTGCTCAACAGGAAATGCTTGTTGTCTTAAGAAGTCCTGATAACCAACATCATAGCTCTGCTGCAACAATCCTCGTTGCCCTTGACCAGCCCTACCCAATTCAGCAAGCCTCGTAATTTCCATTGCTTGATCTTGAGAAGCAAGGTCAGAAGCCTGTTGAGCGGCTCTCATACGCTGTCCAAGATCTGTTTGAAGCGCACCATACCCTTGTAAGCCTAATTGTGCAGCAGACTCTCTTGCGCCTCTGTCGGCCTCAAACGCCCTTTGTGCTAACTCAAAAGACTGTTGATCACCTTGAGACTGCAAATCAGATAGCTGTTGGTTTAAATTACGCTGACGCTCAGATTGCATGATGGCCTCTCGGTATCCACCCAGTCCTCCAGCCAAGGCTGCTTGTTGTGCTATGTCAGAACCTTGAGCCTCTGAAGCTAACGTTGCTTCACGTTTAGCTATATCGGTAACCTTCTGCTGATAAGGACTCATGTAAGTATCGTAGGTACTAAGATCCCCCAGAGTTCCTACCTGATCAGGTTGCGCTTGAGAAATTGTACCCATTAAAGCAGCAGTGATAGGGTCTTTTCTTATTGCTTCAGCATAAGGATCTTTGTAAGCAATATACTCACTGCCTGTTATGGCATTCTGCATTGCTTCTGGAGTTCCTGTATTAGCAAGCTGCCCAATCCCTGCCATAGACTGTTGCTCAAATGGAGAGAACTCAGCAAGTCTTTTATAAGGATAAGGTGTGTATGGCTGTAAAGACTGGAATGTTCCTCGTCCTAACAGCTCATCATAATAAGGAGATAGTTGTTCTGGGATCTCTTGTATCGTTTGTTGTACTGTATTTGTACCGCCGCCGCCGCCACCCATTATATGTCCACCTCTACTAGTGTATTGACAGGCTCAAAGTTATGACGCTTCCAAAGACGTACTATAGAATCTCTTCCAAGACCTTGTATCTTTGTTGCTCCATGAGCTTGTAATAATGTTTTAAATTTTTCAAATTCCGGTTTCTTCGTTATCCATCTACCACCAATAGAAGTGACAAAAGCAACTCGGCTCATTGGGTAGTTAGTAAAAGAAACAGTAGCACACCCTTTGATGTGCTGATCTTTATCCGCAGCCACTATCAGTAACCATTCTCCGCTAGTCAAATAGGACTGAACATGATCTGCGTTGTAGTCAGGCTTGAAGCTTTTATTTTCTGTGCCTTTCTTTAGAGCTGTAGTAATGTATTGTTTTACATCAGGCCAGATCTGCTGAATGTAGTTGGACTCAACGTAAGTAATTGTAAGTTCGCTCATGCAGGCATTACTCTGTCATCAATCTTTCCGGGCTGAATAGTTCTACCCGTCTTAGCAACTCTAACATCATCAAGCATCGTATCTAGTTTATCTGCTCCGGCATCACTGCTACCATCGCCAAGCGAGGCAACTACATCAGCAGGAACTATGTACTCACCCGGAGATACAGCTACCCGTTGCTGATTACCTATCATGCCCATGACCTCATCGTCCATGCCGCCGCCTTCTCCTTCAATCATTCCCTCTGTCTGAGCGTCAGGAACTTGAGCTTGAAGCACTTGATCTCTAAGTTGTTGGAAAGCTTCATTTCCGAAAACAGAAATAAAGGTTTCTATAACTTCATCAGCATTTTCAGCATCACCAAGAATAGCATCACTAGTCATTTTTATAAGACTATCTAGCTCATCGCGGTTTACATAGCCGCCATCTTGATACCCAACAACTCCACCACTTGCCATTTCTTCTTTTTCACCACCCACAGATTCTCCCAAACCTTCTAGAAACTCACCTAATCTACCTATAAAAGTGGGGTCTTTTTCTGCTTCAGATCTAAGTAAAGCCCTTTCTTCTTTAGTAATAGCCGGACCCTTTCCTAAAAAAGGAGCCATGTCTTCCCTATAGATCCGATCACTTTCCTGCATATCAGATCCTGTATTCATCATGCCTTGAGATATTTTTTGTCTAATCTTTTGCAAAAGGGTCAGGTCATCTACCTCGCCTCCCTCTTGCATTTTCTTTTCAACAACACCTTTACCGATCAGTATATCTTTTTGAGTAACCTCTCCATCGCCACTGAGGTCAGGGAACTGACTGCCTTTAGCCATACCAACAATACCGCCAGCACTAGCCGCCATACCTAGAGCAGCCGCTGCATTTTGAGCAGTACCAGCAGGCTGTCCAAACATTTCATCTAGCTGTGAATAAGAAATATTTTCATCTTGCGCGTATTCAAAAATTTCTCTAATTTGATTTTCTGGCAGCACATCACCCGTTGATTCATACAAATCTAACCCAATTGATAATGGATTAATATCTTCAATTGGGGTGACAGCGGGAGCAGTGTCAACTTTACTATCTGTAGCTGGGGAGGGGGCTGCAACAATGCCACCAGCAGTGTCTATTTCTCCAAGAATCCTTTGGACATCATCTGAGGGAATCCCAAAGTAATTAGATATTCCTGTAGCACCTATACGCCCAGACTTATACAAGTCATAAACCTTTTGCGCTTCATCTGTGCTGTAATCTGCATCAACAGGAATGTCACTAAAATATCCTTTTGACAAATAGTCTCTTGTCTGATCTAGAGGTCTTCCAAATATGCGAGACATTTCCTCTGGGCTATAGCCTTGTTGATTAGCAACATTAAAGTATTGCTGGTTTAGCGCCTCAATAGCCTGATTATCAAGATTCAAACCGGGATCATAAGCACGATCATAAGTGTTTAAACCGAAAGTATCAGACAAATAATTATTATAAAGATCATATGCTTCAGCTTGAGGCACACCTAACTGTTCGGCTAAAGAATTAATGTCATACTGACCCGAACGAATAAGACCCATAGCATTGTCTACATCCGCTGGAGTGAGATTAAATTTCCCATCAATGTACTGAGGCAACCCTGTGGTAGGATCTATCCCTTCAACAGGAGTGCCGGGAGCAGGAGCAACAGGTGCAGGAGCTACAGGTGCAGGAGCTACAGGCATTCCGGGGCGCTGATACCCATCACCATATACACCCGGCAAAAGAGCTGCATAGTCTGAATACCTTGGATCGCCAAAGTAAAGATACTCAGGATCAAATCCCGGTCGATAACCGGGAGGAGGCATGTTTGCAGAGTATGAACTACCAGTTAAAATTTCTTGTTGTCTTTTAGCTGCGTCACGACCAAGAACTTGTCCCACGCCAAATCCAGCTCGTCCATAAGGATCAAATTGAGCTATGCCTTCTTCATCTTCTTGTCTCATAATAAATTCCTATCAGCCAAACGCTCTTAGTCCGGGTTTATTAAATACTCCGGCAAAAGGATTATTAGGTTGTGCAAACTGAGCCGCACCAGATAATACACCTCTATCCATGTCTCTTCTTCTTTGTCTCTTCGCTTCCTGATCTCTGCCTATAGCCTGTTGTCTTTCCATAGCATCCATTTGTGCCAAGTTACCAGCACCAATTGCTGTTGGCAAAATAGATTCAGGCTTCATAAAAGCTTCCAATCCAGCCTTTGAACCCTCTTTAGTAAAGAGAGATCCTATTCTGTCTGTCCCAGTTAAATTTTGTCTTCCTGTATCAAGAGCCTGTCTCGCAGCTTCAGATCTACCAGCAGCATTAATAAAATTAGTTTGCTCAGGAGACATAACATCTATACCAAATTGTTGAGCCACAGCAGGATCTGTTGGAACAAGAGCATCTCCCAGTGTAGGAGTAGCTTGAGTGCCCAAAGCCTCTGTAGCAACATCAACAGCGTCAGCTGCTTTAGCAACCTCAGCAGTTTGACTACCTAAATTAGCCGCATCACTTGCTGCACCCAAAGCTTTACCCATACCAAAGCTTGTAATACCAGCCATTATGCCTTTCTCAAGATCACCTTCTACAGCACCAGTTATTAACCCAGAGGTTATTGCTGAAGTCAAAGCAGGCGCTCCAGCAGCGGCTGCACCAAGGCCACCAAGACCAACTGCACCTAAAGCACCGGGAACAAACTGAGCTATAAGAGGAGCCAAGAAAGGTAAGAAAGCTTCTGGCTGACCAGTAACAGGATTGGTTGTTAATCTTCCTGTAGGAGACAAAGAAGCTATGCCTTGAACTTCAGCAGGATTCATGTGAATTAACATCGAATCACCGTACCTACCGTACTTTGCTAACTGGTCTGCATTTGCCTGTAACGGCCTCATCGTATTGTTCATCAACTTGTCTCCACGCCAAACACACTAAAGCTAACATCGGTAGAACTAGAGTAAACTTTCATAACATCGCCTTGTCCTAAAGTTATACCTATTACAGCCGTCAGTGTGTCATTAGCACTTATCTGCTTATCATAATATAAAAACTGTTTGTTATCTGCCCCAGCGTTATTAACGTGAATGCTAAGTCTAAAAGTCTGAGCAGAACCGCTACGATTACACGCCACAAAAGAACTTATTGTTGTGACAGTAAGATCAGGAACTGTATACAAGACCTCAGTGGTAGTGGCAGCAGCATCAATCTGACCAAGGACTTTTATAACATCTGTCATTTTGCGCCCATGAACATAAAATGATATTTCCGTATAGCAAGAGAAGCATCTTTGTCTTCTTTATCAGCTACAACATTTATTGTATCTTGAACTTCTCGGAAAGATCTTTCCACTGTTCTTCTGTTTGTAAGCTCATTGTTATAATCATACTGTGGTGGAGCAATAGGAAGCACAACAGATCTTTGTTCAGCCATCACCTTCTCCCATCAGGTCTAACATCAAATCTAAGATCACCAAGAGTCCAACCATACCCAGTCCCGGTACTTTGTATCCTAACGATAGTCTCTCTTGCTCTAGCTCTAATAAAAGTTTGCTCGGTGCTTGATGTAACTGTAGAAGAAGCTAATGTTTGTGCATCTTGTAAAGGAAATTCTTTACCCTTCAATGTAACATCTATAGCCGCCGAACTAGCTGTTCCTTTAAACTCAAAATCAGGAATCATCCGAGACATAAACATAAACTGTTCTCCATCTCCAAGTTCTATTCCTCCAGACTCTATATAAGAGTTCATTGCCTCGCCATCAGCATCAAACCCTCGCTCATGAAAATATAGATAGCTTGCAGTGGTGCTAATATTAGAGGCAGCGATTGGAAAGTTTCTAGTATTTGCTGGAATCCAAGCACCCCTGTCCAGAGTTCCTACAGACCAAGAGTCTTCTTTAAAATTATATGTAACATAGTTGGTGCATTCTGTGTTCCCAGTCCCTATAGGATAGAACCAAGTTATCTCTGAAAAATCCACGCTCGTTGTAGCGAACACTTTAAATATTTCGGCTTGATTTATATTACTAAATACATAATCAAGAACAGAGCAAGTCATTCTTTGAATGGCTCCGTTATAAACATAAAATCCACCACGATCCATAAAGTAAACAACATCACCCGCACTAGTCGCAGCTTTGGGAGAGACCATAGAAAATCCTTCACTAATCAAGGAAAATTGATATGTAAAAGGAGATCCAGAATAACGCATAGAATGAATGCTGTTATCTGTAAAAATTAATATCTCTTGTCTAGTCTTAATTGCCCCAACAATAAATGACCCAGCAGGAATAGTAACTCCTCCCGCAGTATTTGTTGCTGTAGGAGTCCAATTAAAAGGATTCTCTTGATCAGACCATCTAATAAAAAGAGGGTCAATTGAAGCTGACCCTATAGCGTTTGTCCCGAATGCTATAGTATGTCTGTCTGTATCAGATACCATTATCTGAAGAGAAACAATTGGGCAGTCTGACGCATCAGCATTACTTGCTAATGTGGCAGCCCTAGTTGTAAGACCTGCGCTTTCATCCCAATAATAAATGTCTCCACCTCTTGGATTTATTATAAGATCATCGCCAAAGGTATCCTCACTATAAAGTCTTAATTGATTGCCAGAGCTTATAGCAGTAGATCCACCCCAAGCAGAAGAACCCCATGTGCCTGCACCAAATCCAGTAGAAGGAACGTAAGTATCAAGACCTGTGTTTATCTGATATACCCCAACTACCGATGACCCGCCATTTCCTGTATCAGAACCATTCGCTACAACCTCAGATCCTGTTGTACTCTTTGCTTCTATCCTATAAGAGTTACCATCTACGATAGAAGATATTTGATACTCTTGATTAAGAACAGCAGCAGTTATATTACCGCCCAAAGAAACAGCTCCAGAATAAGTAACAAAATCTCCTTGTTGCGCTCCATGAGCAGTGTCTGCAACAGTAAGGGTTGCGTCACCATTTGTAGCAGAAAACGTAACATCGCCAGCAGCAGTGGTTGCTCTGATAGGAGTTATGTCATAGTAAGCATCACCGCTGCTAATGTAGTACTTTAAAGTAGTACCAAGTCCTAGATAATCTGTAGCGGCAGCAGCTTTCCAGTCGTGTAAAGATCTACATATTCCAAGAAAGGTATTAGAAGAATACTTTTGCCACCCACCTATTTGTTCTGGGCGGCCCTTGCGAAATCTTATTTTATCTGAGTCATACCATCCGCTATCAGCAGTATACTCTGTGCCTTCTTTGTTTACGCCGGGAGCAAATTTGTATTTAACTAACATCTAAATTTACCTTTAACCTGTTGGCAAGATGAGCCTTCTTTACTTCTTGCTTACTTTGGCCGTAATACGGTACAGCGTGGTGATGAGCCAGAAGACCAGCGCATAGCCATAGTCCATCAACTTGAAAGTCTCCAAGATAGCGGCCATACTTACCTTTTTCGTGCGTTTTTAAAATTGCTTGCGATCCTATTGGCAAGAATTCTTTAACGAACTCTTTTGCAAGTAGTCCATATTTTTTTTCTTCCAAATCTCTAGTGCGAGATTCCTCGCAATCGATTCCGAAAAGACGGATACGACCAGCACTGCCACGAATCCAACAACCAAAGCCCAAATCAACATCGACATCAATAGTATCTCCATCAATTATTTTTACTACAGTACAATTAAATAAATAGGGATCAGACATTAGTATTCATTTGTCCTTATTTGATCGGTTACTTCTATGGCCCTGCCTTTTACTTGCGTTGCCCAGCGAGAATTTAAAAATTCTGTAGAAGCTTCAGCATAAGAACCTTTTTGCATATGCTCAATAGCGTTTTTAAATGTCCTAAATTTTGTTGCTCCTAGATTAAAGTGCATATTTATAATTGCATCTTTTCTAGCACCATCATCAAGCTGACCAAACCAATTGTACTCTAGTGTCAACTCCTTGATTGTACGAATAATATCATTTTCTAAAAGATGATCTACCTCTTCATCTGTAAGACCAATGCCGCCGTTTGCATCTACATTTCGACCAATGCCTAACGTATAAAAACCAGCAGGACATTTGTATATAACATGCCTGTCATTAGTTTTAACCACGCCTTCGTGACGCTTTAGCTGTTCAATCAATTCATACATCTTATTTTTTTCCATTCGACCCGCCATAATAGAATGCCGCTGCCGTGCCTAATATCCCGCTTAACTGCCCTAGAACCAACGATATAATTGTCTCGTCGTTTTGATCATGAGGCATCATAGTTACCATAAGTACAAACGCGCCATACAGAAGAA
>Ga0209535_1001980_pt1 | contig 13530 bp, 8 predicted proteins | sample LinPmetageLP28_FD_184041 | JGI IMG/M metagenome (GOLD analysis project Ga0209535, IMG submission 184041) | Marine viral communities from the Pacific Ocean - LP-28 (SPAdes) (version 2) | ecosystem: Environmental > Aquatic > Marine > Oceanic | place: Pacific Ocean | collected 2009-08-22 | reverse complement strand
CTCTTGCTATCCATAAGTTGAAATATCATTGGCCCTCCTAATAAGACGAAGAACCTCCTCTAGAGGGAACATTTCCAGTTTGTGCCCGTTGAGATTGAGTCTGCGTCTTGCCTTGAAACTTTTTCTTGAGATCAGAATATCCATAGTCCTTATTCCAAACCTGATCTCTGTACTCTCTATTAATGTAACTCATTGCCTCATTTTTGTCAACTTTTTTGAGAAAGTATTTTGCTTTTTTAAAGATGTCAACCACCTTCTGCTCTGAGAATGGCGAGCCTTCTTCAAGATTTCTAATTTTACAATATAAATTCAACTCTTCCAAGTCGGTATATGGTTTCTTACTAAACGATACGTTTGATAATCTAATATATTCTGATACAGTTTGCCCACAGACAACTTTCACTACCTTTGTTTGAGGGTTCTTATTAACATATTTATTATAGTATATATTAATATTATTATATAACATGTTATTATCTATTGTATATGTTCTTATATATCTAGTACTAAAGATATATGGTAAGGTGTATATACCATATGATTGTCTCATGCTTGCTCCAGCAGGAGAAGCTATATCATATAATAATATATTTGGATTATTATGTATGATAGAAAATCCCATGTTTAAACTTAAATTTTTGAAGTAATCAAAAGAGGGATGGTCAATAATTTGATCTATTTTCTGCTGATCGGCGTCCATAGGAATATCCGAATAAGAAAAAGCAAGACCAGTATTTAAAATACTTGAGTTGTTTGACGTGTTCCATCTTGTCATGGTTATCGCCATATCCGATGTTTCTTTAAAAATAAAATCAAAAAAGTTCTTGACATAAATTTCGTAAGATGTTATATTTGTAATACCTATGTTTTGAGATATATATGTGTTGTTGTAAAATTCGAGAATACTTCCCAAGTATTCTCCGTAACTTACCCGAGGACTCTTGTATGAATTAACCATTGTTAGATTACTAAAAGCAGATCCTTCCAAAGAAATAAGACCTTTTTGTAAAGCGGTTGTCCAATTGAGTCGCATTAGCGAATAAGAATCAGCAACAAAGTCAAATACTCGACCGCTTGTTGTGTTTACTATAAAGTTTTCATTTGGAATCACGGAGTTGTTTTCATGATCTATGAGTCCATAGTGAATTCTCTCAACGAAATTGGTATCTTTGATCATATCAGGACCAATTCCTCTGTTCTCTTTATAAGCTTTTGTTTCCCACTTTCCTCGATAAAAAAGTCTTCTGATATACGGCTTTGTTTTGTTTGTTGAATTGAAATCTCTACTCACAGCGTCTCTCCTAGGATTATTTGTACCTATCTTTATATGCTTTGGCTTCTTGTGCTCTCACAGCATCCATATCAAGTTTTTCTGCAGGGGCTTTGGTGACTTCCGATTGTCTCGTTGCTGGTTGATTGTTATTTTTATTTGAAGAATTGCTTGTTGCCCTGTAAACGACTTCCCTATTTTCATCCCCTCTTGTTAGCTCATTTAACCTATCAGCAATAACATTGAACACGGCAGCACACTCTTCTTTGTCTTCTATTTGCTTAATTTTAACATCGGTTCTGTTGTATTTCTTACTAGCGTCAGTTCCTAAAAATTTAGTGGTTATGTTGATTTCAAATTCACCAGGAGTCTCTCCTATGTTGTACTCTACTGATTTTATAATGAAATATCCACCCATGCCCATTATGTTTGATATAGTGCCTTCCTTATGTGGATCAGAATCCCCAAGATCACCCGATCCAAAGTAGTGAGAAATACTCCCACCAGAATTGATTTTCCATGGTGGGTCGTCTACCCACCTCTTGCCCCAGTCAAGCAAAACAAAATTAAGAATACATCCCGGATAAAATAATGTATTAGCCTTCCTTCTTTTGAATGAAAATGATAAATCATATACATTAGAGAGCAGAGACAGTCCGCCGTAGTTCGTATTGAAGTATCTAGCCTCTCTCAAAAATGGAGAGTTTGTTTTTGCAAACGATACATTGGATAAAAAATTATAGTTTTTATTTTTTGCTCCGTAATATATTGTAGGAGTGTATTCGTCTTCACGCAGAGTACTGTTCCGTTCAGAAGTCAGCTGTCTTTTGTAAGAAGGGAATTGTTGATATATCACACAATAGTTCTTTGAATTAATTAAGTCCGACCATGTACCGGATAATTTATTATCGGAGGTTAAGCTTTTTTCAAACAAAATATCAACTTTTGTCCCATCACCATATGGATTTTCTGGATAAAACCAGCCATTGGAGCTTTTTTCAAACCAGCTCACATTGTTGCTTACAAAAGTACGACTTCTTAATAGTGGTGGATTTTCATCTGGGAGAAGTAGGGAAAAGCAAGTGTCGTATATTACGTCGTTTATTAGCCTCTCTACCAAATCTCTGATAAAAGTTCCAATAGGGTAGTGGGTTAACCCCTTATTTGTAATCAAAGCATTAAACCATTGTACAAAAAACTTTAAATCAACAGGAATGCTGATTGGATTGATTATAGTTGGTGATCCTCCAAGATTTTTCGGATTAGGAACATATATCGTACCCATCATAAACCTAAGATTTAAATTTCTCACCGTTTCTCTGTGTTTTACCGATTTTTTATCATATAAACAGTCTAAAAGTGTCCACATCAAATCACCTAAGAAGAAAAAGTTTTTATCTATTTTATTTAGAAGTCTTTTTCTAGACAAGTCATCGCTGCTTGGGTCGCCGGATCCAAAAAACCCGTCGCCATCATATTCAACAACACCTTCATCTCCTATTTCACGATCAAATACAATCTCACTTAGTTGTTTCGCATCTTTTTTTGAAAGTGCTCCACCTTGACCTTTCAACACACTCTTTACATACATCTTCCTGCCATCTAAAACATTTCCAATTGTGTTTGATCTCATCATGTTTTCGTCTAGGGAATATGCGTGTATTAATGAATTCCCTTGCATTCTCATCAAGACTGTCCCAGCTGAAGCATTTGACGCCTCTCTTGCGAAAACTTGACCTTCTCTTCTGAGAGCCTCTCTTATTAACTCTGGTTTACAGTCGTTTTCCAATAATTTATCCAAAGCTTCTTCTTGTCTTTTTTGGCGAGAGTCTATTGTTTCTGGTGAGGCGAGGGCATCGTTGAAAGGCATGTTCAGTGATGCCTCAAAATATCCACGGTAACTAATAGTTAAAGTAGTTTCACCGGTTTCGCTAGACCTATTTATTTGATGGTCAATAATTGCTAAGTCTAAAAGCATACAATCGCTTAAGTGGACAGCATCTCTGCTTCCATATGGAGCAACTTTTAATCTCAATCTAGAGTAATTTGGACTATACTGATTTGTTATGAATTGACCTGGTCCGTCCGAAGTGCTTGGCTTTTTAGTTATTGGTAGTGTTATCAAATCTTTGATAGTTATCAAAGTATCTACATCAAGTCCATCGTTGGTTCCTAAGACTGCCATTGTACTGTTTAGTCCCTCCAGTGAACCTAGTTTCCAAGTCATTTCAACTTTCACGTCATTTCTGGCGGTTGATGGGTTTGTTCCGTCAAAGTTAATTTTAGTATTTTCTAGAAAATAATAAGAACTATCTGCCTTGATTAAATTTGTGTCCAAAAAAGACTCGTACTCTTCTGAATAAGAGGGGCCATCGATATTGTCACTCAAGTCATCAAGAACCGAAGACAACTTTTTTTTGTGTATCATTGAGTTCGTAGATAGTTCTGCCTCTCTTAGCTTATTTTTATTATCCTCGTATACCCAAAATATACCTTTTGCCATATTATGTGGAGTAACAGTATCTGTTGAGTTAAAAATGTTTTTAATTTTCTTGTTTATTGTACAGTTGTTTATTAGCTTGTGAGGGTTAAAATCTTCAATTTCTACTGGGTAGATCCTATTAGTGCCTTGGGTATACGACCCTGTGTTTTGAAGAGGGGATGCTTTATAATCTTCCATGTATCTTATGAAATTAAAAGGAGAGTCTGGATGTATTAAGCCAGAGATGATCGCACACTGATTAAGGGTGTTGATGTCTCCTTCGTCTAAGTCTAAAGGGAGTCCCACTGCTGCTGCTGCAATGTTATTAAATGCCTCAGGGTCCTCCTGCTTAGCTAGTATAAGACCCTCTAGCGTGGGGTCATTCAAAACAGCGCCTAATTGATTATATTCACTATTATCGCGAATAAATTGATTAAACCCTAATAAGTTCATAAGATCAGAATCAATGTCTCCGTTGCCAGGAAGCATGCTTTTAAAAAAAGCTTCTCGAACTGTTATTTTGGCTCCATAACCCATGTCCACCGGGTTGCTGTTTAAGTCAGATATAGTTTTAATGTTTGGATTTTTAAACAACTCATTAGATATTTCCAAGTACCTAGTAAAGAAGTTGGGGCTGTCTTTATTATACCATTCTTTAAAAACAGCTAAGATCACAGCATCCAAGACACCACTATCCTCAATTTTTTGTCTGTGGATTTCTATTAGTGGCATGATTTTTTCGTCAAATATGAGCTGTTTATCTGCCTTGGTAGCACCGCTTCCGAAAGACCCCAGCTCTATTCTAGTGGGGGTTCTGAGGTATAGTGTTACTGGTGAGCTTTTTTCAATTCCCAACATTTTAGTCAAATAAAACAGCTGATTTGTATCAAGTACGTCAATATCGTTTACAGCATTCCTCAAATAGTAAGATATTCTGGATTCTGTATACTTGGCATCTGTTGTTGGGAAAGCTCCGGAGCTATCCTCTGCCTTATTGCCATTGGTTACGTCTGTGAATTTAAATTCTATACCTTCTTTGTATAGCTTAGCTGCTTTATTGGCGATGTTGGTTGGTATAAATGCCGACATTATCTCATCATCTCCCTAATTCTATTCGGATTTTTTGGAATATAAACAATGTCTCCAATTGAATAATGGGCATCTGTTGGTTTTCCGTTGATCATGCCTATCGTCCACCAAAATTCATAACTGCCAAAGAAGCGAGAGGATAGTTTGTTTAAACTATCTGTTACTGTCCAAACATGTTCTGATTGAATCTCGAAATCTTGGCCTGTTAATTTAGAAAAATCCTTTGTTCTCCGTATACGAATAAACTTCAAACCCCTCTTTTCAAAAACTTCTTTATATGAGTCGCTATTTAAGATTGCTACTTTGTCGTCTAAAAACTTTGGCATTGTGGTTATCCTAGTTTAATTGTGCTTGTTTGTCTATTATATGGGAATTTCTGAGGTTCGCCTGTTGCTTTTGATGATTGCATGGAGTATTCATCGTCATTCAATACATATGTCTTAATTAGGTCGTTGCTATCATACATGAAGTCCAAGTCTATGGACAATTCCTTTGGATATAATTTATTGTCCTCTTCAAAGAACCCCATCTCAAAATTTATGTCAACAGCCAAGCTGCTAAAGAACATTGGTATCCCATTTTCGTACATGTAGTCAAAAGTTAGATTGTCATATTCATTGGCAGCACCTGCCTTCTCGATGAAGCTCGGGCTATATACCCTTATCCTTCTGTTCGATAGAGAACCATACTCTTTTTTCAAAGCTCCAGACTTGCTTCCTCTGTGAATTCTGTCTATATTGACAACATCAACTGGTTGTGGTGGTCGATAAAACATTCTCATGAGATATTGTATTTTAGCACAGTTTCTTTTCGCCTCAGCAACATCTTTGGCTGGTATAAGAAGTTTAAATTTATAACTTAAATCCTTAAAAGTTATAGCTTGATCTGATGCGACTATTTTCCCAACCCTTTCTTTTGATTCGGCATAGGTGACGCTCGTGCCATGGGTCCGAGTGAACGATTCCAAAAATGGCTTAAACACAACCCATCTCCTATTCTCACCTTCTCTAGTCGCAATGGATTCTGAATCTTTTTTCACCTCAATCGACATAAAAAAAGCAGGATTTTGGTACCCTTGTTCTAAAGAATAATCCAATTCATTTATTTCATCAACAGTAGCCTTGGGAGCTCTTAACACACCAGGAATTTCACCAGCCAAGGTTCTAACGCTAAATGGAAAGTATTGATTATCAAAATCTGTGTATTGTCCATTGGAAGTGAATCCTTCAATAGGCAGATTCATCATTCCTGTCTGGGATACTTCCATGATTAGTTTCAGATTCAATTTGATTACCTTTGGATATAAGAAATTATCAAATTGAAAAAAACCAGCATCCATGGCCGGTTCAAATACTACAGATTCTATAACACAGGGGAACCCATTGTTCATTATGTCACTAAAATCCATGGCCAAAGGAGTGGAATATGATACATATGGTGATCCCATTGATATTATATTTTTAAACCAAACTCTAAAGACAGGCAGGACGACTCCATCCCCATTGTTGTCAACATTGAACAAGCTATCGCCAATTCTATACCCAGAATTGGGAGATATTAATCTTTGAAGTTCTTCTATTTTGGCTAGGTTATTTACCGCTTCATTTGTTGAGTGTGCTGGGATGTTTAATGTGATATCGATATCCATGTCCCCATCAAGTGCAGTATAGACCTTGCTGTTCTTGTCTTTTTCTTCTGTAATCTCGGTTGTTTTAGCAATGTTATACTTTACAGTCTCAATGAATGCTTTCAGTGCCACGACTCTTTTGAGAGCGACGCTAGCTATATATATCGAATCAGCCAGTTCCGAATAGTCACTACCAGAACCTCTAAAGGTTTCAACCCCGTCTTCCATCACCCTATCAAGAATGGTATCAGATATGTTGTATTTAGATGTATATTTTCCTGGTTTTAATGCCATTACCCAATTGCTCCGCCCATAGCTTCAATACGGTGGTCGATTAAAGTAGTAAGCTCCTTGTCTCCAATAAATACTTTAACAAGTACATCTGGGAGCTTCATATCGGGCATTTTGACATCAACGATTAGCTTGCCTTCGGTAATACTTTTAATTAAACCATCGGACCCCATAACAAATGAAGATGAATCTCCCGTGGTAGACATCGCTAAAAACCCATCTATTTTTATGTTGGAAAGCTCCATCACAGCAGACTTAACCTTGTTAAAACCAGTTGCTATTTTTGATGTATCTAATTCGGCGAATGCTTTTATGTCAAACTTGTTGCCTTCAGCGGCGCCCATAAAAGATCCAATCGAATCAGAATTACCAGACATTATCAAGAAAAACTTTCCAAACTTATTTGTCATGTCTTCAATAAATCCCAAAACAATTTTCATAGGAGTTAACATGATCTTCATACCTTCCGATAAAAAATGAAATATTCTTACAAAAGGTGGATTAATCGTTTGGCTCATTGTATCATAAAATGCGCCAAAGGCTGCCACCACAGCGATGATTGTAGCAGGTATCCACCCAATTCCTGCTGCTAACGCCAACCCGCCGATTGCGAGGACCTTAAATGCCATCCCAAGTGCCTCCATCATTCCTTTGGTATCTGACACTTTTGAAATCTGTTCATAAAGTAGCTCAAAGACATCAAATACCGCACCGAATGCGAAGATCAAAGGCTCAAATGTCATGAACAATTTGATCCCTATGATTTTCAACTTATCTAATAACGGAACCAGTTCTCTTGTCGCTGCGGCCAATTCTGCTTGAATGTCGGCTTGCTCTCTTTGTCCTTGTGCGTATCTAGCTGCCTCTGCTTGGCTCATGTTTAGCAATCTTTGGGCCTCGGCAACATCTTTTACACCCATTGCCTGAGCAACGTACATTTTAGTAAATTTATCCAAAGAATCAAAATTTCCAACGGATGCTTGAACTTGTTGCCTTATCATGTCAACCCTTTCGGCTTCATTAGCACTCATTAGCTCAAGCGTTGAGAGTTGCGTACCAAGAACGGCATTTAATTGTGCTGCTGAGTCTGCCGCTGTGTCGAATTTATCGAATTTATCAGCAATACCTAGTAGGGTACCCATTTCCAGACCTGTTGCTTTGGTTTGAGCGGCGAGCTGTTTGAACACTTCTACATTATCCTTACCATACCTTGCCAGAACACCAGCAGATGCTTGAAAGTCACTGGCCATTTTTGCCGTTGTGATCCCTATCTCCCTACCCATCATAACTAATTGTGCGGTCATGTCTGCGGCTACCTCTGCTGAGACACCCATGGTACGATGAAAGTGATCCATTAGTTTTGTTGATACGTCAACTCCAACACCAAGTTTGTCCAACTGAGATGCTGTGGCTGACAAAGTTGTGTTTGTCTTCTCAGCATTTGGATTAAATCCTGAAAAGTTGTTCGCTAAACCAGTTATTGCTTTTCCAAACTCAGCAATCGAAACACCAGATGTCATCGTTTGCTTATACCCTTGTATTAATGTTTTGTTAAACTTATCTCCAAATCCAGTAGTTCGACCAATTTCTTTTGACAAGTTATCAAATTCTATTGCTAGCTTACCGACTGCTGCCCCTAGAGCTATAAGGCCAGCCATTCCTAGCTTAAGCCCTTGAAGGCTTTTGCCGGCCACACCAAGAGCTCGACCAAGCTTTCCGCCGGTTATCTGACTGAGGCCTTCCAATCCCTGTCCGAGTTCTTTCAAGTTCTTTCCTTGTTTAAAAATCTGCTGAAACAATCCGCCAATTCCTGGTAGTCCCCCAGCAAACTTTTTTAATAAACTTTCAGCTGATCCGGACAACGCTTTCGCATTTGTCAAATTTGTTACAACTTCTTTTCCGTATTTCTTTTGAACGTCTAGTATTTCATTCGCAATTTTTTTACGCTCTCTTATTCCGCCAAGTTCGTCATTTTGAACATCTCTGGATGCTTTTTCAAGGTCTAGTTTTCGTTGAAGATTCTCCAGTTGCGTGGCATCGGCATCGACCATATCACGATTGATTGAAGCTATTTCTTCATTAATTTTTCTTATATCCTGCCTTTTATTCAGCTCGTCTGCCTGAAGCCCCGCTAATGATGCCTGAACATCAGTCAAGCCAACACTAAGGTTATTAGCTTGTGTGAGAAGGTCATTGTATTCCTGCACTCTTCTATTAAGTTCAACTTGGCTCTCCGCCAATTTGGCTGCGTTTGCTAGTTGTTCTGTTTCTTCTGGTGTGGGCATCTATAGGTCCTCGTTGATACAATAAATAGTTCTAAAAAGAAAATGCTCGGCCAAAGCCGAACATCATTATCTCGAAGACTTCTTAGCTTGCTCCGCTTCTTTCTTGTATTCTTCAATTGTTCTCTCTAACCACCAAGTCCGAAGACCTACGGGTAAGTTGTATAATTCGAACAACGACCAGCCACCATAATGCTTTAATGTAAAGAAGCACTCATAGACTTGTTCCATGTACTCATCGGTCAGGCCAAAAAAAGTCCGTTCCGAATGGAACCGTCATAACCTCCTCATGTTCGCAATTTTTGCAAACAAATGTTTGTTCCATCTTAATGTCTGGTGATATTGCTCGAAAAGCAGCTCTTAGAACCTTCGCATCTCCAGCTGTCATATTGTCGATAACATGATTGATTGTACTCAATTCATTGTATCCGTTAAAGTCTATTACAAAGCGCTTCATTTGCTTTGTAATGAGGTCGTTTGTGATATCCTTAGCTTTACCCTCCGAAAGCATTTCGATCTCGTCTTGGCCCGTTAATGGACGAATACGGGCAACAATAGTTGATACTGGTAAAGTGATTGAGAATGTTCCATCCTCATTGTCTACGACTTCTTCTGGATATTCGTCTCCGTTATACTCTTCGTGGTCCGCAAGATCAAATTTAAACTTTGATGTTTCTCCACACGCTGGGCATTGCACGGATGTTTTGTAGTCCGCACCATAGGCAGAGGCTCTTGCGTTAATGATGATCGCATTACGATCACCAATATAAAGAGAGCGAGCATTAACAGTTGGATCTTTAATGAGATTTTGAATTAATCGATCAATTGCTAAACCTTTTTTGAGAAGAGATCTGTTTGTTAGAACATCCTCATCTTTTGCTGTCATGTACTTGATTTCAATTGAATCTTCTCCGCACAATGGGTGTCCTTCTGGATATCTGCCTTTGGATGGGATTTGTACAAATTGCGTTGGCGTTACAAAATCCATTGGATTGGCCATTTGTGGCGCCTCTTCTGATGGTCGTGGTTTATGACCGCCCATCATGCGGTCTTGATTGTTTCGTTTCTTCATTAATACCTCTTAGTTTATTCTGTTCTAGAATCAGGCCCAAACCTTGGTGTCTCAAAATTTTGTTGACCTGGTTCTTCATGCTCTGCCCAATCGTATGTAACATCTAGGGTATATTGAACAAGATCGTCTGATGCGTAATCAAGTTCACCCCAAGATATCTTTGTTATGATTGGATTAAAAAGCGTCCACTTCTCTGTAAAGTTGACATTCGCATCCCCGTCTGTTCCCTCTGGAGCTAATTGATAGATTATGAAAGTATTCCCAAAAGAACCCGCAATGTTAGCAGCTTTTTCTGGAGAAACAACTGGAACGAGAAATGCACCATTACCAGCAGCTGGTCTTTTATTGGGCAGAGTAGAGTTTGCTCCACTTGGAGTCACATATCCTGTCGCCATTAACATTTCAAATAACTGACCGGAAGTGCTTCGTTCTCCTGTCTTTTCATTTGTACCCCATATTTGATTATCAACAAAAGTCATTGTAATCGGTTCCCACTTGGGAATGCCGGGATAGTTATAACGATGATTAATCATCCTATACTCTTTGCTCTCGATACTTACAGAAGGTTTCGTAATAGTAGACAAGGAGAGCATCCAGCCACCATTACCTAGTTCAACAATGAATCTAGATTTTTGTTTAGGATGGCTGCTGTCTCCCTTGAGATCTGTACCCCAAAATGTCATTTAAGACTCCTTAGCTATTAGGTGAGTAACCAGCCTTGAATATTTCTGAATTACCAGACGCTGACCATTTAGCCCAGTCGTACTTGACTGTTAAAGATATCTCGGACAAAGCGTCATCTTCATAGGAAAGATCGCCAAATCCAACTTTCGTTACAAACGGATTGTGAAGTTCCCACTGCTCAATCGTGTTACCCTCAGCATCAAGTTGTGAGATGATGAATGGCTTCAAAGCAGCAGTAGCGCCGCCTTTTGCCATGGTATATAGAGCATTTGGACCAGTAAGGTAGTCTGCATCAGCAAATCTATATCCAGCTCCGTGAAGAATGTCAAGAGTTTGCTTTGCTGCGTCTGGTGAAACCGGATCAACAAGCATTATTTCAAGATCATTCCAAGTTACTGAACCAGGATACTTAAATGTGTGTCCGAGGAATTTGTGTTCCGCATCTCCAACAGTCATTTCTGGCTTTGTGACGGTCTTCGCAAACCATACAACACCACTGCCGTCTCCAACTCCAAGGTCGTCCCCTCCTCCGGCTGATGGTGTAGTCATGTTGGCGTTTCCACCGAATTGAATTTTCCATCTAAACTTTCTTTTTGGATCGCCGTCTCCAGCTACTAAATCTGTTCCCCAAAATGCCATGATATTAATCTCCTATATATTCTTAATTAGTGGCTTAGACAAAATCCGCACCAGTCTTGGTGATAACAAAGTCAACCACGATGTACTCAATCGCACGGGCTGGTTTGATGTAGATTTTGGCGTACATGATATTACGATCAATAAGATCGGCAGTTGTTGTTGTATCGTCAAGGATCAATTTGTAATCAGAAAGTCCAAATCTAGATTGAACATCAGAAAGGATTGGATTAACCTGCGCCTTAAATCGGTTCCATGTTGATTGTACGTTCTGGTCAAATAGCAAGTTGCGAGAAACTGTTGAAACAGCAGACTTCAAGTAAAGAACCAAACGACGGACGTTGATACGATCCAGCGCAGAAGCATCTGCCTGAAGAGTCTTTTGTCCAAAGATTACCACACCTTCAGCAGGGAAGGTTGCGATTGGGTTGATATTTACTTCGTATAATAAATCTCTCTCTTTTGAATCTAGACGTTGTCTTGCTTGAAGTACGCGAGGTCCACGAGGTCCACCAAGGGAACCAAGTCCACCGCGATTAAATCCAGCAGGAGCAAACCACAATTCAGATTGTGCTTGAGATTTACCCATCGCTCCAAGTCCAGCTACCGATGAAGGTAACCATACAAGTTGGCCGCCGTTCAAATTATCTGAAACCTGTACCGCAGGATAGAAAGCAGCAGCGTAAGAAGAGTTGAGATTTCTTTGCTTCAAAGAACTTACTGCACTAGTAACCGATCCCAATGAATTAGAATCTGTATCAGCTGTATCTCTTTCTGCAACCGGAGTATAGTCATTTTCTAGATCAATGATTGCTAAAGTATCTTGTCTACTCTCAGCAACAGTGATGATTCTGTTTGTGATTAATGGCTTCTTAATTCCCGGCATAACAAGAAGGTTTGCTGGAACTACTTCTGGATCAAGAACAGAGTCTAGTGCCTTGTTCATTGTGTATTGAAGATAGTTTGTAGAGTCATTTCTAGTTGTACCGATTAGGTCGTCTCGAAGAGGTTCTTTCTCTGTAATGTCCCACCCTTCAAATCCGCCATGAATTGGCATCAAGAATTGACGAACATTTTTATCGAGAAGTGCTCCAAAAGAGTTTAAGACTGAATAAGAAGTGTTTCCTGCATAAGAAGCATCTGTATAAGTTACAGTGTTTGCTGCCGTATCGATCACGATATCATCCAAAGTAAATGTGAATGAAAGCTCAAAGTCTGTTCCCGGAGTGAATGAGTCCACACCGACAGGAAGTCTTCTGAGATAATCGCAGTAATCTGGATCATGTGTTGTTGATGTTGTGTTTACTGCTGGACGAATTCCGTAATAAGCACGAAAAGGATCAGCTGCGCCACCTTCAGTCCCGTTTGCTCTCAAAGGAATTGCTGGGAATTTGTATGAAGCTGTGAAGTTCAAAGGTCCGTCTACGAACACGGTGGAAGAACCACCTGTTGAAGGAACTGAGTCGTTCCCTTTGACGAAAGCACCAGCAAAATCATCGGAGTCCGTACCATTCGCAAAAGCGACCATGGAACCAGTCAACGATGCTATGTAGGTACCAGTAATCGTTTTGCCGTTTATAAATGTACCAGCAACGGACGAAGTTAGTCCAACGTTAGTAGATTGATCTACAGCGTTGATAACACTATCTCCATTGGTAAAGGCTAAATCAATAGCTGTTGTTGCCCTCGCTGTTATACTAGCGAGATTAGTAAGAGAGCCCGTGCTCACTGTATAAGCCGTAGCACTAGTTCTAGCGGTAGTAAGACCAGTAAATGTATAAGTAATTGCTGAATTTATTCCGTCATCGATGATAAAGGTCAAAGCATCCACATCGGCACCAGCAGTTTTAATTGGAGTCAGCAAGCCTGTTGCGTTTACGCCGGTATTTTCTGCGTCACCAAAAGTGTTTGCGCCAACGGAACCATAATTAAGACTAAACCCTTTAGGTCTAACAGGTCCTTTGAAACCAGCAGGAAGTAACCCTTGTCCACCACCGTCTTTAATGAATTGCTTCATGTCAACATAAATGATGTCCGATTGGTTTTGGAAGTCTCCATAGGTTCTGTAACGACGATCTATCTCGCTCCATTCTTGAT
>Ga0209535_1001978_pt1 | contig 13534 bp, 27 predicted proteins | sample LinPmetageLP28_FD_184041 | JGI IMG/M metagenome (GOLD analysis project Ga0209535, IMG submission 184041) | Marine viral communities from the Pacific Ocean - LP-28 (SPAdes) (version 2) | ecosystem: Environmental > Aquatic > Marine > Oceanic | place: Pacific Ocean | collected 2009-08-22 | reverse complement strand
TAATATCTTTGTCTTCTAAAAAGTCGTTAACGTGGTCGTCCACGTAGTTTCTAAATGCGGTATAGGTTTTTTTTCTCATAACTATAAGTTACGAAATTTATAGGTCAAATCCAAATCAACAGAGTGTAATCGCTATCTCACCGCATATTTTCCGTAGTTTGGTCTAGCCAATTTATTGTAAATTCCATAGCGGATAGAATCAATACTGTGATTGAAAGCGTCAACCGGTTTATTTAATATCACACCGTTTTTGTCTTCTGCCCATTTATAGTTTCTAAATTCTTTTATAGTATTCAATGAGTCTTTTGTTACATTAATTGTAAATCGCTTAAGCATATCAATTCCTATATTTATTGAGTCCCGTCCTTTTGTACTTGGTTTTACATTCCAACCAAAACGGTAAAGCTCGTCAATAGTTTTTGGCTCGGCTGAGTCTGCAAATATTTCGTCACGTCTTCCAACTTTGAGGTTTAACAATTCGTTGTGAATATCTCGGTTTGTCATTCCCGTTCTGTAAATTAATTCTTTAATGTATAAATGTGTGTCGTATTTGAAAATAGCTATTAAAGTTGTTGGGTCATTTGTATAACCAAAATCCATACCGTAAGAAATAAACTTGGCTTTTTCCGGAATACTATCCACTAGCAATGGCTTGAAGATTATAGCTAATGAGCTACCAATTTGACCTAGCCCATAAACCCTCCAATAGTTTTCGTCAGTTGATCTTAATAGTTCGATTTCTTTTACAATGCTCGGCTCTAAAAAACCGTTGTCTCTATAAGTTGTTATATGAAAGTCAGCATCATCTCTAGTTTTTACTTTCTCGTATATCCAATGAAATTCGTCTGACGGATTGTAGTCAAGTATTATGCGACCGACAGTTCTGAATATTAATTGTTGCCAATCTTCCCAATTAAGCTCGTTGGCTTCGTTCACAAAAAGCACATCTCGTTTACGCCCACGGACTTTTTGAGGACTGTCTAAGCTAATGAATTCAATAACGTTTCCGTTTAGTCTATATTCACTTGAAGATTTGTTATGCGCTTTCTCATCGTATAATTCATACGTTCTTAGTATCTCGATAAAATCTCTCATTGCCGATACTCTTAAAGCCGGGTACGTTTTTCGACATATTGTAATTGTCTTTTTGGTATTCCTTAGTGAGTAACTAAAAATAAGCCACATAAGAATATTGTAAGTTTTCCCGGAACGAGTGCCACCTTGTTCAATTACTATTCTCTTCGAACTTTTTTCCAAGTGATTCCATACTATGTTCGTCTTGATTTCTTTCATTAGCAAAGTCAAATACTTCTATTCTAAATTTATTATTTTCACCTAAGTCAATTTCTTGTCTCTCCACGTAACCTCTTTTTTTACCTTGTGTCTTTAAGTAAAAGATTATTGACGTTTCTCTATTCATCTTTATACATTCTAACAATTTGCTCTCGGCAAAATCTAATGCAAAGTTTTTTAATTCGTTTACGTTTGTAGCATAGTCTTCGTCTTCGGCTATCCATCGATAATGCGTTTGTCTACTAATGCCTACTTTACCACAAGCTGCACTGACTATTCCTAGTTGAGTTTCTAAAGCCGCAATCATTGCTTCTTTTTGTAATTCAGTTTTATTCATATCTCTTTTTTATAGTGTAACATTATGTCACGAAAAATCGTTTTTGTTTACTTCAATTTCTTCTAAACAATGTGGGCATAATATTGTATTAAATTTCTTTGTATTTTCTTCTTCATTATAATCGTATCGGTTTTCAAGTTCGCCTTTCTTTTTTTCAACGTCTTCGTAAGTCACCGGGTTAAGATTAAATCCAACGGAATCGTCAAGCCAATTATTTAAACTGATATTTTCAAAATACGTTTGCATCTCTTCAATGTTTCCTATCTCTCTAAGCTCAACCATCAAATCATCATTGTTCCATATTGTTAACTCGTGTGTTTTATTGTCTGCTATTCTATATTCTTTTGCTTTTTGTGGACTCAAGTCTGTGACTATACAAGGAGCTTCGGTATGTCCTAATTGCATTAAAGCTCGATACCTAGCGTGTCCCGTTATAATAACGTTCTCTTTATCTAAAACCAAAGGTTGATTAAATCCGTAAGACTTTATGCTTTGCTTTAATACTTCAACCGTTTTGTCGTTTTTCCTAGCGTTACGCCAATATGGTTTAATCTCAGACAGTGATATTTTCTTTATGTTCATCTTTGTATTGTTTTTTTATTTGTAATTGTTTTTTATGTTCCCAAGCATTTTTGTATTTAGCATCAGCAAATAGTTTACTAAAACCGGTAATGTGTTTTAATCTCATTAACTCTTCGGCTTCCATTCCTAACTCCTCGCAAATAGCTATGTCGTCCCAACCGTTGTCTAGCATTCCGAATACAATATTGCTCATTCCTTTAATTGAATGTTTACCTCTTGCTCGGTTATGCCTTATAGTTGACGCCATCCTATCGTTTATGTCTTTATCAATAACAACTATTGGTAACCTATTATGATTTCGTTCCCGTACGTCATCGTAGCTTTTGCAAGTTAAATATCTGTGAAAGCCGTCTATGATTATATATTTGTCTTTGTCTTTATCATAGATTGTTACAACCGGTTGCGTATAACCATCGTGACTAATAGACGTATGTAATAGTTTCATTTCTATTTTAGCAACAGTATTTGGATTATAGTCATTAGCTTGTACCTTATCAATATCAACCCACCTTACTAGATTAACCGGTTGTTCTTTTAATGGACTCACGGAATGTAAAAATTCTTTTATTGATTCTATAAAATCTATTTTGTTATCGGCATCGCTTAACTCTTTGGTTAGCATTTTACCTAGTCTACCACTTATCATCTTTTTATCCATTTGTTTTTTATTGTAAATTTGTTTTCGATACCCGTCGCTTTATGTTTACGCCACCACATTAAATCCGGTCGTTCAGTAAAGTTTCTAATTTTAACAAAATCGTAATAGTCATTTGACAAAATGGTATTAATCATAGTTTTGGTTAATTTTTCTTTACCGTTTAAATCTGCATATTGTTCATCTAATGATTTCCATTTCTTTAAACATCGTTTTTTATCAGCATCTAATTCAATAAGTTTGTCTGTTAAATAGTCCCGGTACTCTTCCCAATCTCTAAACATAAATGGCAACTCCTTAATAAAATAATCGCTTTTGTTCATTTTACCGGCAGTACTTATTCCTCGCATTCTTTTAGTTAAAGCATTCCAAGTATTTTGTTCTATGTCTTGTAAATAAAATAGAGAATCAATAGCAGTTTCGTGGTGCAAATTGCTTACTCTCATATTTCTGATATTGACCCCGTACATATATTGAAAATCGTAAATCTTAGAATACGTCCACTTCTCATCGTGAATAGATTTCCATACGTCTGTATAACTCCAATCGTATATTGGATAAAAAGTATAATGGTCTAGTTTTGGATTGAGTTTTTTGCCCCAAGTAATCCATTTGTAAGTTGCGTCTTGCGTCATAGCAACGTGACGTCTTGGACTTTCTTCACTACGCACCCCGCCTAGCAAACAACTTCTAGTCTCCGGAAATTCAGTTTTAAATATTGCGTTAAATAAATCATAGAATCTGTCCGTTCCATATTTGTTTTCTTTAATAGCATAATCAACTTGTGGACGCATATGCTCACCGTCTTTTTCCCAAGCCGTAATCCATTGACTTTGATTAGACGTAGCGTTAAATATTTTAAAAGGCATTTGAAACCACATTGGTTCAACTCTTTTGTCTTCCATTACTGTATGCATATAATCAATTACATTTTGCCATTCGGCTTCTTGATCTATAAACATAACTTTTAAAGGCAATCTGTTTTTCTCTTCTGCTATTTTTAAAGCTAGATTTAATACAACGGTGCTATCTTTGCCACCCGAGAATCCTACTACAACGTTGTCAAACTCTTCAAACAAAAACCGTACCCGGTTTAATGCCTCGTCAAAAACATTGATTTTTCTGTATATTTTCATTTCTTATTAGTCTTATGTAGATTCCTAGCAACTTGGTTTACATCAACGTCAGCCGGTATTTTATAATTGGTTTCACCTAAAACCGTTTTTCTAATCTTTGGCACAAAATTAATAAATTCACTACACATTAACTCGATTGGATTTTCTCTATTGAATTGTTGCATCCCGTCGCTTCTTAAAACAAAATGTAAAGCCACGCTACCTTTATAAGCATAATTTGTGTACCCGTTTATATAAGTAGTTAAGCTCCAAGCATTGTCAAATTTGGTCGGGACTTCGGGTAAGGTTCTCATCAAGTTTGCTATCGTATTATTGTACGCCATACCTCCACCGTTATAACATAGTATTTGTTTTTTATATATACTTTTAAGCTTTGGAATTTTTATGTCTAAAATCTTTTGACTTCTTGCCCAATTTGTTAAAACAAAACCGCAATCTTTTTCTTTGATTTTTTGTAATGGCGAAGAGTAATCCGTTTGATTTACCAATAACATATCGTCATCTAAATTTATATAAGCATCGTATTTGATTAGTTTTAATAATCGCAATCTTGCCGTATGACAACCTAGTCTTTTTGGCTCATAGAAAACGTTAGCAATATATCCTTTGTCATCTACGTTATGAAATCGTGTGTAGTTTAAAAGTTTTTCGTATTGTTTTTTAGTTCCTTGAAACATTATGTTAATATCATAATCGTCAAAACGTCTTTGGTTTCCTATGCTTTTTAATAAAGCAACTAATTCTTTTACTCGTTCACCGACTGTTATAATTACAAATGTTACTCCCATATATATTGCACTTTAGTATAATTCTTATATTGTTTTATAATTCTAGCACCGTTTTTCAAATGATAATTTACAGACATTTCGGTACAAGTTAGCTCCATTTTTTTAATTCCTTTGCATTTTAATAAGTCTACTCTATAATTATGCAACTCTTTATAGATTCCATTATTCCTATATTCCGGTAAAACATAGTCAGTTCTTAAAACTGCTTTGTTGCTTAAAACATCGTAACCTACAAAACCGCATAGTTTTTTTCCAATAAAATATCCAACGAAATTTGTATTCTCGTTAAATATCAAATTGTGTTTTTTACCGTCTTGATGATAAATTTCAGTATCAAAGTATCGAATTGGTTTTATCATTTTAGTTTTGCTTTATTAATTAATTTAGTTTGATCTAATCCGTAACCCATCGTCCAATATTTGTAACCGTCTAAATAAAAATACTTTTGTTTAAACTTAAAGAAATATCCAATAACTGAATTTTTACGCATATACTTTACGACTTCAATAAATTCTTTATCATCCCAATTTGCTCGTAAGGTATACGAATGAGGGTGTTGTTTATATCTAGCACTTGTAGCTTCCCGGTATATTGCATTTCTTAAAAACGCTTCAACTCTTCGTCTTTTATGAATTTCTTTTAATGCTTTGTTATTATCCATTTTTTATCAATATTTCTATTTGCGTTAATTCTTTTAATAATCCGAGTACCTCGTGTTCACTTAGATTTGTTCGACCTTGTTTTTTTTTATGGGGAGTTATACAACAATTAAACAAAATAAATTGAGTCAATTGGTTTCTATAATTCACGTAATATAAATAGTCTTCTATAAGCAACCTTTAATAATATAATCGTTTATGTCAAATTCTTCGCTACGATAATATTTGTATGCTTCAATTCCGTCGGACACAAGTTTTTCACCTTTCTCATAAAACTCTTTGCTACATTCCCAAATTCCGATTTCAAGGTTTTTTTTATCAATGCATAAAAATATAAAGTCTTTATAACTTACATTAAATAGTTTACAATAAATATAAACTTGATTACAATATAGGAAATTTTCTGCGGACTTGGGGAAATTTTGCACATCAACTGTTGTTTTTAAATCTACAATACCTCCGCTATCTTTTAGAATGTCAGCTTTGCCCCTAAAAGGATAATCGTTTATTGTTCCTATCATCGGGACTTCAAACTTTGATTTACCAAGTAGCGATAAAGCAGTTTGGTTTTTATACAATGCGTCACATAATCGCTCGGCGTCTTCACGTTCTTTACGGGTAAAGACTAGATTATGATATTTTTTAGCTTCTTTATAAGCTTTGGCGTTTTTAGTTGCAACATCTACAAATACTATCTCGTTCATCTTTTCCGGTTCTAAAACCATAGTATGAAATAACCAACCGTTTCTAAGCGCTTGAGTCTCGGCGTTCCCGTACTTTGTAACGTAATGATACGTTTTAAGACTGTCCAATAATAATTTGATACTACTGCTCGATAAAGCGTTTTTACCTAAGTAGCCATAGTAAAAATCGTCTGACATCATATTTTCTAATAAGTCGTCAACGTGATGGTCGGTATCGTCTAGTAATCTAATTGAATTTGTCATAAGCAGTATTCTTATTTTTTAGCAGTTTAATTACAATGTCTTTCTCTTCTATTTGTTTTTTTAATCTATCTATGTCATCGTCAATAGTAGATAGTTTTTTTTGTAATGCATCGATTTGTTTTTCGTAAACGTCAAGCATTATTTCATTATAACTCATTTCGTTCCATTTTAGATTCAACAGGATTATCAGCGTCCATACAAGTAAAACTACAATAGGAGGTATTATCCGCCATAGGTCTATCGCACATACAACAATTAAATTCAAGGCTTTCGTCAGGTTGGTCTTCGTACCAACTTAACCAATGGTTATTTACATTTTTCATAAATTTGTTAGGGTTTTAAGTTTATTAATTTCTAGCTTTAATTTATCGTTTTCAAGCTCAACTTTTCTAGCACGTTCAACGGCTCTTAGTTTATCCGCTCTAAATTCACTAAACGATTTTTCATAACCGTAGCGTTCCATATCTAGTCTATTAACATAGAATATTATATCAAGATAATTTTTAGCAAATAATTTTAAGTCTTCGTTATCCGGTTTAGCATCTCGCCATCTTTTCAATAGCTCGTTACACAAATTGACGTTTCCGTAATACTCAAGGTCAATTAGATTAGAGACCTTTTTATTCATAGTTACATTCGCCGTTTACAATTCTCATTCCTCTAGCTTCACGGATTCTAACACTCATTACATAATTATTACAATTATCACAACAAGTACCCCAAGACATAACGGGGTCAGGATTATTACCATAGCCGATAAACGACTTACAACAAATACAACATTTATTAACTTTTACTTTTTTTCTCATACCTTAATGTACGAAATATCAGGGACTTATCCTAATCGTTGAAGTGTACTCGAGCTGCCATTTCTTCTGACAATAGATAAACTTCTTTCATTTCTTTTTTGTTATTCCATAACGAAGTGCTAGGGCAATACTTTTTTTCAATGTTTGGCATCTCTAAATCATTTAGCCAATAAAGATAGTTACCTTTTGGGTCAGCTACAAAATAAAGTTTGACTATCGATTTGTCTAACTCCATTAATTTATCATATTTGTATTTCTCAAGCATTTTGGTAGCATAATATTTATTGCGGAATTTCATTTCGATTTTACAATCAAATCCTTTTGGTGTTTTACCCTCTGCGTCATAATGTTCAAAACCTCCTCCGCTCCATTTTAAATCCCACCCGTCGAAATTTAAAAGATAAACAACGGCTTGTTCGTATTTGTTAATTTGCTTTATTGTCATAAGTGCCGTATAAATCGTTTAAGTTTTTAATCCATCTTACAACGGTTTTCGGCGAACAAGTACAAGGTTTGTAATAACTGTGATTAAAATACAAAGCGTGTAATTCACAAATCAATACAAATTCTTTTTGCGATAAAGTTTGACCGTCGGTTAATCTAAAATTCCTCCAACGTTCCATATCGGCTTCGTTCATTTTCTGTTGATTTTAAATTCGTTCAAAGCTTTTTGTCGTCCCTCACAACCACAAGTTTTGTACCCTAGCCAATCAATCATAATTTTGTTAACGAGCCATTTGATTCCTGTCCATTTAAAAATGAATGCTAATTTATCTCCAAGTTTCATATACTAATCTTTACGTAATATTTTACCCTCTAAGTCTACTATAACATAACCTTGTTCTAATAAAACTTCAATTGCTTTTGCTATCGCTTTTACCCTTTGTTGTATTCTATAATATTCAAATATTTGATTGTCCATAATTGTCTCTTATTTCTTGTTTAATGTTTCTTACAGTATTGTAAAGCGAATAATAACTTATCCGGGTATCTTTACTTAACTGCGTAATGCTAACTTTATTAATAAAAACCTCTTCAAATATTTTTCTTTGATAATAATTTAACAATTTGCTTTTATCCATTTTGTCAATTATTTCATTTTCTAATGAAGTATAGTCGTTGAAGTCCTCATTGTTATACCAATCGTTTAAAGCTTTGCTTTTATTAAAATAAACATCTTGCTCGGTTTCTTTATCTAAGAGTTCTTGATCTATATAATCATTGTAAGTCTCAATATCTTGTGGGTATACTTTAAAATGACTTTGGTTAGTATTTCTATCGTTTAACCATTCATCGTTATTTGTAATTGTACAAAGCTCTTCAAAACGTTGAACCGGGTTTCGTTTCTTTAATCTTGTATAATCAACAAACATTCTATTTAAAGTGACATAAACAAAATAATAGTTTACCTCTTCTTTATTATACATTAAATTGTTTTTAGTTTTTTTAACGTAAGTGTCAATTTTTAAATACATTTCTTGTACAATATCTTTTGCAATTTGTTTTTCGCATCCAAACGATTTTAGATAGTTTAGCCATACTTTATGTTTTTTAGCTAAAATTTCTATTATATCGTGCATTGCTACAATATAACCAAAATAATTAAAATGGCAATCGCTCCCGGTTGATAATTGTTTTTAGGATACTTTTGTTGTCAATAGTAAAACCAACGTTATTTACCATAGCTCTGAGTCTTATAGGAGCATCTAAGCTAGTTGGTCGTCCACCCGACTCAACCTCTTTTACTTTACGCACGTGGATTAAAGAATACATAAACTCAGTAGGGTGTTGAATATAACGATGTATTACTACAAAATCATCGGCACGGTTAACAAACTTACCCCCACCCTCAACGTCCGAAGCCATTGGAGGAATAGGATGACCGCCGTACTCGTGGTCAATTCTATGTGTAATTCTCAAAGCGGCAGTATTAGCGTGAGTATTTAACCAAACCGTTACGTCATACTTTTTACAAAAGATTCGTATTTCAGTAGTCGCTTGGTAATCGTATTCGTGACCTCCAATACTACCCATTAGTTTGCCGTCTTTAATAAGGGAATTGTAAGGGTCAATTAATAAACCGTCATAATTCCAAGCTTCTTTTACCGATACCGCCAATGACAATAATTCTTTATAAGTATATAATTTATTTCCATCTACAATTTTAAAGTGATTATAAACAAACTCGCTATACTTTTTAAAAGATTTTTCGTCTAATTCGGTAATGGTTTTTTCACTTAGAAATTCAACGAGCTTTCGAATAATTGAATACGCTTCATTCTCGGAACTAAACACTAGCCACTTCTTTTTATACTTACAACTATAAGCTAACATCATAAATAGAATAACAGTTGTTTTACCAACGTTAGCGTGTCCTAAGATTACATTAAAATTTTGTGGTTTAAATCGTATATATTCATCGATTTCTGGTACGCCTAGACTAAGACCCTCTTTGATTTCTCCAATTCGTATTTTATCTAAGTGCCCAATAACTTTTTCATAGTTTATCAGCATTTTTTAAAGGTAAAAAAAAAGAGCGACTAATCAAAGCCACTCTTTTAAAATTAACGTAATAATATCATAACTCACGTCTGAGTTTTTTCCTCTCTTGGGTACAAACGTTAAATTATATCGTCCGGCTTAGCTCTTGGCATATGCTCCATAGCCGTATCGGAAGCAATCTTATTAGTATCGTGCCAAATAGTTTCTTTACTATAAAGTTTTGTTTCGTCTGCTTTCTTTTTAAGAAACTCAAGCGTAATACAACCGTCTGCGTCAGCTCGTTTTTTAGCTTCTTGCAAATCTTTTATAGCATCGTCTATTTTAACTTTCATAGTCATTTGTATAAAACTTCTATTTGGGAAAAACGGAACAAAACTATTCCAAAATTTTACATCGTATTTTTTATTATTATCCATATTATAATTTCAATTAATATACGATTAATTTTCGTTTATCCATTTATACATTTCATTTGCCCAATCTAACTCCGCTTTAATATTGAGTTTAGCGGCACTAAAACGTTGCCCTACTGCTTTAATAACAGTTTGACGTTCAATCTTTCTCGAAATATCCGGAGTGTTTTTTTGGGAAAAACTTTTAAAACCACCGGCAGGACTGTCTCGAACAATACTGGCAGTACCACTCTCTTCGCCTGTATCCGGGTTAATCTTAGGTTCATACTTTAATTCGTCACCTACTTGTTTAGAGAATGTATCAGATTTACTAAAGAAAGTATATTTGCTATCGTCTGCAAAAAATACCTTAAACTTTTTCATTCCGTTCCATTCACCATCGTTGTCAATAAACTTAATCTTACTTGTTTTCATACTTATTTTTTAGGGTTTAACTTGTTAATCAGTACATTAAATATACGAAAATAAAGTGAAATAAAAAAAAAGAGGGTAAAAGTCAAGCGACCAATACCCTCACGCTGAGAAAAAGTTAAGACAAATATAGTCTTTTAAATTAGATGCCAAAGCTTTTATTTAGGTTTTTGTAATAATTGTGTTTTTCTAATAAGTCAACGTTTGAAAATTTGCTTATTATACGACTTAGTTTTTGCATCTCTTCGGCACTTCCTTTTAGCTTATGATCTAGCTTTAATCCAAACGTGAATTGCTCACCGTATCTAGTAATATTACAAACGTAACATTGGACTTGACAATTAGTTTCGTTCCAACGTGTAGAATAAAAACGACGACTCATAAAATGTCCGCATTGTAATTTTTTCCAATGGTCTTTACGTCCACAAGTAAAGCACTCGGCGATTTCGTTTTTTGCATATCGGTTTCTAATGTACCGGGAAAATTCAGCATCGAGCTTCCGCACTATTGTACTGCGTTTTGGAGATTTTTTTTTGGGTCTTGGTTTCAAAACTTTAACTAAATTTATTTGGAATTACAATTTAATAGATATAACTTCAATTATTCTTTTATAAGACGTTAACTTAACGTTATCGTTTATTTATCGTTTACTAATCTTTTTATATTTTTCTATTCCTCGTGACCCAAAGTAAGCGACATAAACTGTCGTTAACAAAGTCTTTAATAAATCTATCCACTCTTGACCTACTATAAAATCACTAAACGTTGAATCGAGTATTACAAACAAAGTTGTCATTAAAGTTAAGAATAACAAAGTTAACGGTCTAGTGTTTTTACTTAACCAACTGTCACTAGTCATATCAGACCTCCAACGATTACTAACTTCCATTAATTCGTTAGAATCTATTTCAATAAGTTTTAAGGCGGTTTCTTTATCTTGTGCGGGTATTTTATCGTCTTTTTTAATTAAGTTTCTTAAAACGCTTAAAAACCCGGTTGTGGGTAATGCTTCGCCTAAAGATTCAAAGACCCCACCTTTACCGGCTAAGAATTTGCCAACTCGTGTATCTTTAAACTTTTTTTTCATTTGTACTCTTCTTTAGCATCGAAACTTGGGCAAAGCTTTTTATTTGTAAAGTCTTTATGACCGTAAACAATAGCGCCCGGATATTTTTCTTTTAACTCGTTTATTAAATTTAGCAAAGATTGTTTTTGTTTATTAGTGCGAGTGTCTTTCCATTCCGTCATATTTTTATTCATTCCTCCAATATAACATAATCCGATTGAACTTCTATTATTTCGATAACAATGCGCTCCAATCTTTTTTTCTAAACGTCCGGGTTGTATTTCGCCGTCGAGCTTTATAACATAATGATAACCGATGTCTGACCACCCGTTTCCGTCTACGTGCCAAGCTCTAATGTCTTCTACATTAAAATCTCGAAATTCCGGAGTACCGGAACAATGAACGATAATTTTATTTATTTTTCTCATTATCTATCCAACGGCTAATTGTATAGCCAATAGTACAGATAAGTAATATAATTTTTAAAGCAAGTTCAACGTCGGTCATCGAAACCCCTAAGGCAATGGAATTGTAAAAATATATTTTCAAATCTGTTATATTCATTATGATTGTTTTTCGTCTTCAATAACTTTGTAGCTTCCGTCTTTTAGATCAATATTTATTTTTCCGTATTTAGATTCAAGCGCTTTTTTCGATTCCGATTGTAACGCTTCAATTTCACCGTATTGATGTAAAAAATTATGCTTATGAGCTTCTAATGCTCCAATGTCATTCCTAAGCGCAGTCTTAGACGCTTCTTGTTTTTGTAAGTCTTGTAACTCTTCTTTAGTAATTTTCATATAATGATTTTAGTGAATAGTAAATATATTATTTTTTATCAGTCTTTACAACTTTCCACTCTTTATCGCATATCGCTTTCACTTTATATTTTTCAATATTTTCTTTATCGTTTGAATCTATAAACATTTGAGTATAAACAACGTCTCTCGTTATTTTACCCTCCATAGTTTGTATTTCTAAATACAATTTTAGTTTATCGCCGTAAAACTGATGCTTAACTATTTTTGTTTTTTTCATAATATTTTTATTTCTAATATACTAATTTTTACATTGACACTTCTTTTCGAGCATCTCAACTTTAGCAGTTAGTTCTTGTATTGCTTTTGTTAAAGCTGCTATTATTGGCATTTGACTTAAACCTATAATTTTATCATTATCTTTTCCATCTTCTACATAGGCTTGAGGGATAACTTCTTTAACTTCTTGAGCAATAAATCCTAAATGTTTATCTGTATCTTTAGATTCAGTTTTCATTCTAAAAAGTTTAGGCTGTAATTCCATAACTTCTTTTAAACCTATTTCAGAATTTTCAAAATCTTTTTTTCTATTAACATCTGAAGTTGCAGTATATGCACCTGTTGATTGATTTATTGTTGCTACTGTTGCAAAATCCACACCTGCTGCAGTTGCACTTGCTCTAATTTGAAATCCTACTCCTGCTATTGCATTTCCTAACTGCCAATTTGAATTAGTATTTGCCCATCCTAAAAATTGAACTGCTGCACCTGAATTTCCTGAGCCTCTACCTTCTAAAACTAATTGTGGAGTTGTTTTAGCAATATCTATATTTCCTGTTGCTGATAATGCTCCATTAGAAGCTAAAGTTAATTTAGTTGCATTTCCTGATGTTGAGAAAAACCTTAATGAACCACTAGAACCATTATCATAATCTATTCTTGGAGAAGTTGAATCTAATTGAATATCATCAGTTAGCCTTATTTTACCAGCAACATCTAATTTTTGAGATGGAGAAACTCCTATTCCTACATTTCCATTTCCTGTTACAATTAAATCTGTATTTCCATTATCATCTCTAACTTCAAAAGTTTTTCCACTTGCACTATTTCCACCACCTTTAACTAATAAACCATAAGATGTAGCAGTTGAACCACTATTATTTTCTATTGTTACTAAA
>Ga0209535_1001977_pt1 | contig 13535 bp, 12 predicted proteins | sample LinPmetageLP28_FD_184041 | JGI IMG/M metagenome (GOLD analysis project Ga0209535, IMG submission 184041) | Marine viral communities from the Pacific Ocean - LP-28 (SPAdes) (version 2) | ecosystem: Environmental > Aquatic > Marine > Oceanic | place: Pacific Ocean | collected 2009-08-22 | reverse complement strand
TGCTGTTTTATCAGTTCAAAATGTAACCTTCGCAAATACCTTTGCTAATATTACAGATTCCAATAATGTTTTAACATTTGTCATTCTTGGTTCAATAGAGATAGTTACCATTCCTGAAGGGATATATAATGTAGGTAGTTTTGTCAATGTATTCAATTCTTTATCAACTTCAATTACGGCTCGATATGACCTGACCCAATACAAAATTATTTTCACTTGCGACGATGTATTTTCATTATTAAATACAGGCATTTTTATTACTTCGTGTGGCGATGTGATAGGAGCACCACGCCAAGATAATAATTCTAAGGAATTTTCATTAACGGCTTCCGCATTGGCGATTGGCTATCAGTTAATAATGCCTTTGAGTTTTGATTTTACAGGTTACAAATATGTAGGTTTAAAATTAGATAGTATCACAATCAATAATATAAATACTCAAGGGACATTAACAAATACGCTAATACGAGTTCCAATCATATCGCCTATAGGTCAATTAAATCAATATAGACCTAACGAAGTATTAAAATTTATTTTTTCAAGAAGAAGTATTAACTCTTTGACATTTAGATTACAGAATTTAAAAGGAGAAATATTAAAACCGAATCAACTTCAAGTCGTATTCAAGATAGATTTTATAAAAACACCTGATATTACCGAAGTAATGAAAGGCTCGATTGATTATTATTATGAAGAGTTTGGAATACCCAAAAGAGAAGAAAATATAAATAATGGACAATTATCCTAAAAATAAAATATAAATATATAATATAAAATGGGATTTGGAGTTAAACAAGTATTTAACAAAAGAAATATGGTTGGAATTAAAACTGGAATTAACACGATAGGCAGGTTTGGAATGAAATCAGGCGTCATCGAACAGGCGTTGGCTCCTATTGCCCTAATGGCTGGACAGCCTGAAGTTGCGGGTGGTCTAGAAGCCGTCGGCAAGGCATCTCAAAAAATAGGTAAAGGTTTATCGGCAATTTAATTAAGGCATTTAATTATTTTTTTTTTAATTTTTAATTATTTAGGATTTAAAAAATAAAATATAATACTATAATATAAAAAATGAGCAACGAAATATTCAGTGAATCTCTCGCATACAACAATATTAAACGCCGAGCCGTTTCTTCCCGTTCTTACCGAGTTCGACTTCCCCCTTCCAACGCTACTTCCTTTGTGCCTGGAAATGTAATCCAGTTTGATTTGCCAGCAAATCTCGCTGGAACTTACTTCAACTCTAATCAATGTTATTTAAAATTCAACCTCAAAAATACTTCAGTAAGTGCGGCAGCGGGGGCTGTGGCGGGTTCTCAAGATGGTCGTTTAGACAGACCTGGTGCTTATTCCCTAATCCGCAGATTACAAATCTCAACTGCTGGGGCGCAACTTCAAGATACTGACAAATACAACGTTCTTGCTTGTGCTATGTTAGATACTGACGCTTCACACGAATGGAAAGCGTCTGTAGGCAAATCCCTTTGTGGGATTCAAACCTCGGGGGCTGGTGAATGGGTTGGAGGAATGGCTACGGCGGGACCGAGTCCTGTCCCTCTTCCAAATGGTCGTGATTACTGCCTTCCTCTAATTTTAAATGTTCTCTCTCAATCCACTCCTCACCGCTTCTTCCCGCTCTTCTCACTCTCACCTATTCAAATGCGATTCACTCTTGAAGACGCTGCTACTGTATTCAAACTGGCTGCTGGAACTGCTAATTATGCTATAAACGATGTTGAACTTGTAATGATGCTTACTGAATTATCGCCTTCTGCCCAAGCCTCTGTTGATGCTATGACTGGCGGTAGATACGATATTCTGGCTACTTCGTGGAGCAACTCCACTGCTACTAAAGGAGCGGGTGCTGATGCCCTTACAGCAAATCTCGGTATATCGGTGTCAAGTTTAGAAAGAGTTATTATAATTCATAGAAAACAAGCGGTTGCTAACGGAACTATCGCAACTTTCACACTCGGGGGTAGAGATACTGCCGCAATTACTGAATATTCATTATTGATAAATAGCGAACAATATCCTGCTCGACCAATTAGGGCTGATTCATTATTTGGTGCTGAGCCGATGGCTGAACTTCTCCAAGCCGACCACGCCCTCGCTAATTTCCAAAAAGGCAATGGATTAAATAATGCTTTGATAGGAAGTGCTTCTATATATGCTCCAAATAATATGTTCTTCTTACAAGACCCTGCTGCTCCTGCTGATAATGTCGGTTATGTTCTTACGAACGGAAATCAAAATGCTGAAGGCGGGGTTGATAATGGTAATGGGAATGTAACGGAAAGTAATATTGGATACTTCGTTGCTTCTATTGAACTTGAAAGCGGTATTAGCGATGGTAAATCATCTCATATATACTCGGGAATTTCCACCCTTGCTTCAACGGTTCAATTTATTGGTAAATACAATAGTGCTAATGCGGGTGATGATTATACTATTGACTTCTTCTCTAACTTCACTGTTCTTATTAGTTTGAATATGCGAGGCACTGGCGTATATAGCGTGAGTGTTTAAATAAATAATAATGGCGGAACAACCCTAATAATTGCGGAATACACCCCATTTCATAATGTTTTTTAATTTGCGATACAATACACACATTAAAAAATATTATAATAAATATGCTTATAATCATTAAAGGTTTTGCTTATACAAGGTGAGGGTTAATTTGTTCTCTGTATTGCTTGTTGATTTCTTCGGTATTTTCATAACAGAGTTTAAATACAATTACAAATGAAGAGGCTTTGACTCCTGCTCCTCCTGGGAGTAATGTTATTTTTTGGTTTGTGTTGGTTGTGGAGTCGATGTATTCAAAATACACTCTCATTTGTCGCAAGTTGGAATAACTCAAATCTAATCCACTATTATCGCAATCATAATGGTGTAGTGCTCCTGCTCCTTGGTCGCTATGGGCGAAATCAAGAACTGTTAAAATACATCCTGAATTATCATTACCTACATAATTACTTGCTACATTATCGCTCTTCATCATAATTGCTCCAACTTCGCTGTTGGCAGTTAAATCGCACGAAACAACGCTTAACGAAACATTAGGAATTCTTGCTATATCTTGCGGTATATTAACAACTAAAATATTGTCGTTTATGAGTTGTTCGGGGTGTTCGTTGATTGTTCTCGTATTGATGGTTACATATTGAGTTGTGAATTTGTTTGAGTTATACATTTTATATTATAGTATTATATTTTATTTTTTTATTTTTTTATTATTTATATATATTTTAGTATAGTATATATATATATTATTATTTATTATTTTTTTATAGAAGAAGAAGAAGAAAATAATAAATAAGTCATTTCAGTCAAATAAGAAGCCAATAAAAAATATAGATTGAAAGAGAGTTGAAAGAGAAACAGCCAAAAAGTCATTAAAGCCACTCATTTTAAAGTTTTCTTGAGATTTTTTTTTATTTTCTAAAATTCAAAATCTAAAAAAAAGTTTTGAGAATTGGATTTTTTGACTGTTTTGGCTACCACAAAATATCATAGGATAATCTTGCGGGTGTATATTTAGGGGCATTCTTCCATTTATGGTTTCTTGAACGGAAATTAGCACGGCGTTGAGTATCTTTATGTCCTGTGAAATCTCCCATTCCTGACGCTCCAAAATGGATTGTTTTATTGTCCTTCTTAATCATATATTTTTTGCCTTGTCGAGTTGATTTTTGTATTGGTTCTTTGTATCCTTTAGATTTTGCTTTCCGTTTAACTTCTTCAAAATTACTTAACATATAACATATAATTATATTTTTTTATGGGTCAATCCAATATTCATCGGCTCCTTCTTTCATCGCTTTCCTGTTGATGTATCCCATACTAAAAATCAATAAGTCATATATTCTAAAATCAGTATCGTCATAACTACAAACTAACTCAGGTATAGTAAGTTTTATAAAGTCGCTTACTGCTTCGGTCTCACAAAAAATACTCTTGCCCTCAACAAGTGCTTTACGTATGGTGTCGTCCAGTGTTGGGGCGTAATCCCAGTCACCAGGTTGGGGGATTCTGTCTGGGTCTTCAACTATCTCTTCAACTTCGCTCATTATACTATAACCAAATATTTTAAGTTTCACTCGCTGAACTGACGAACTCGATCATAAAATTAGATGATGCTCTTAAATTAGTTCCATTGAATGAACTCGAAAAATTACTTGAACTCTGTATCATCGCTCCTATGACTATTCTTACCCAACCATTCGCTGGTATGTATCGCAACAACGACCCAACAGAACCACATTCTCTATTTAGACTGGAACTACGGCAGTAACCAATTGAACCAATCCTATCTTTCACAGAATCAAATGAATAACTTCCGCCATTAGGTTTAGTCATATTATATGACCTGAACGAATACCTATCACCGCCACTTGCTCTTATAAACAAAATAGACCAACTTAATCTATACCATCCGCCGGTACTTACTTGTATCTCTCCGCCATTTGTTACACCGAATTCTCCTGCTACTTGACCTGTTGAATTAGTGTTAAAAACCATAGTTCTTTCACCTGCTCCAGTTTGAGCGAGTGCTGTTGTCCTCGCCAACATCATAAATCGTGGTCGCCCACTATCTAAATATCTCTGGACGTTTAAATCACGTGCTATAGTTACATCTACATCAACGGATATATTAGAAACGTTTAATTGTGATAAATTTAGTGGGTCAGTCACACCACCACCACCTCCACTCGCAGAAATAACAGGTTTCCCTCCAACACTCGTAATCGTAATATTTGTTCCTGCTGTTAAATTACTTGTTAGGTCGGTCGTTAAATTCGTCAGGCTTAGGTTCGCAACGGATAAATTATCAATACTAATATTATTTAATCCAGCGTTAAAAAGAAGTCCTCCTGCTCCTGTCGCATTACACAAGCGGATATCTTGATTACTATTTGTTGTTGAGATTCTAAATTCATTCCCATTTATCGTTTGTGTTAGAGCGGTAAAAGCGTCTTTGCGTATTGTAAAACTATTACTAGTTTGGATATTACCATCTGCTCCAAGAGTTTGACAACCAATACTATCCACTACAGTTAATTTATTGGAGATTGAAACATTATCAAAAGAAGCGTTTGTTGGAAGAGAGCCCCCTCCGCTTGACGCTATAACAGGTTTTCCTCCTACAGAAGTAATCGTAATATTACTCCCTGCTGTTAAATTACTTGTTAAATCGCAAGTTAGAGTATCTAAACTTAAATTTGTAATAGAACAGTTACTCATATTGATATTATTTAAACTTCCACTGACTACTAGTCCCCCTGTGCTATATCCTGCGTTAATCGTAAAGTCTTTCCCACTTGTAGTACCCATTCCAAACTGAGTACCTGTGTAATACATCTCCAAACTATCACCAGTCCCATCGTTCGCATTATTTAAATGAATTACACCAGTTGAAAAAACACCTGAACCGCCAGTCGCTTTAATACCTCCTCCTGCTCTTATATCCCCTACCGCTGTAATAAACGCTGATGAACTTATATTTGAGGTGCTTAGATTTTGTGTTGTAATATCCCCTGTGACCGACAGATTGACTACGCTTATATTTGTTGCGTCAATTAGAGTTGGGACGACGATACTATTGGGAACCGTTGCCCTATATACGGTCGCTGTCGCTGCTCCGTAATCGCTCTGTTGTGTAACTAAATTGGGTGCTCCTTCCATCTGCGACCGATAGAAACTGAATGTGCTTGTTACATTATAAACGAATGAACCTGTTATTTCCTCGTGGTCGCTCTGTGAGTAAATATACTGATATATCCTGCCGACCTCAATTCTGTCTCCTGCTTGTGGTATTGCGTTTGTTCCCTTGACTATATAACAGATGACATATGATTGCTGTCCTGGTGATGTCTGTACCCATCCAGATTGTTTCCAATTGAAGTGTATTTTATCACCAGCATTCACCGTGAAGAGATTGGATGCTGTGTACGCTGTACCGCCTTGAAAATCATAAACGCTGATAAGTTGCGAACCTTGACCTATACCCTGTGATGGGAATGCATTTGTGCCTGATGGGATAATTTGTAACGTTTCTATAAAATCTGAAACTGGAACATTTGCCGTGACGCTATTGACTGCGGCGATGGTGGGCTTGTTTCCTACACTGGTTATAGTTACACCCGCACCAGCCGTTAAATTAGGCGTTAAATCACACGTTAAAGTATCGGTAGTGATTCCCTCATCACACGAGATATTAGATACATTCAATTTAGATAGGTTAAGTGGGTCTGTGACGCTGCCGCCTGTATTTGCTATTACCGCCGTATCTCCAACTTGCGTAATACTTATGCCTGTGCCCGCCGAGAGATTTTTTGAAAAATCATATGATAAATTAGCGACGGATAAATTACTAATGTTTGCGTTTGTTATTTGTGCCGTTCCTGTTGTCATCTCAAAGGTCGGTGGCGCCAGAGTGATGATATTAGAGAGAAGTGATATATTATAAAGCACTATATTAGGTTTCATCATGACTAATGTGTCTAGAGACCCAGTAGAAAACTCAACGGACATATTATCAAATGGGATATCAGTACCGCTCGTTCCGCCTCGTAGTGTTCCCGTCATATCACAATTAAATAAGTCGTCAATCTGCGCATCGTTACAAGTGAAACTGCCCGTGACACTCACATTGACATCTACAGAGATATTACTCGCATTCAGTTTAGAAATATTAAATGGGTCACTGATATTGGTCGTCGAGGATATGACCGCCACATCATTCACGCTCGTGATGGTGATGCCAGTGCCAGCCGAGAGATTATTTGTTAAGTCTACATCGAATAAAAAATTTGTGGTTACATCATTACATATCACATCGGCGCACACAATCTGTTCACATGTTATATCCTCGTCTACACTGATATTAGACGCATTCAATAACGGTGTGTTAATATTATTTGCTATAACCGTGGTTGAATCCATCGTGCCAGTCAAGGTTACGTCTATACCTGTCATTCTGGAAACATTTAAATTACTGATATTGACACGGCCGGACGTCTTGGACACAACAATCTCATCGAATGTACCGCCTGACCTTATCCTGATGGTCTCGCCATTACCGGCTATATGTAACCCTGACGTATTGTTATAAATGCTACCATGATGATTGCTGCCGTCTTGGTCTTTTATATCGAGCGTATTGTAAACCGATAAATTATTAACCGATGCGTTTATGACTGAGATGTTCTCTGTGACTATATCACTTACGCCTACTGTTGATACGTTAAGAAAAGGTGTATTTACAACGCCAAAATTTCCTTGGTCGGCGTCTACGTCAATTGCTATTACACTATCGCTATACAAACCACTTGCGTTTACCGACACCGAGTTGGTCGTGATTGCGTCAATTACATTACCGCTAATGTTGGCTTTGTCTAAACTTATATTGATTGCTCGAGCAGCACCCGCTCCACTCGTAATGTTGATTTGCCCCTCGTATACGATTGATGGGTCTATCGGATCGACGTATCCACCCGCTATTGTTAAAATATCATTATCTCTTTGAATCTCACTTTGTTTTGTGTTGGTTTGGTCTTTGATAATAAGCAAAGATACATCAGCCTCGGTCATACTTGCTTTTTCAACGCTCACATTTTCAATATCAATATTACATACATTAATTTGGAAAGCATCAATAATACCTGTTGATGAAATATTTTGACAAAAAATATCGTCTATGTAAGCAGCACTCGCACTAAGGGTTGATGTATTTAAAATGATTGGCTGAAAATTTACTGTAGTAAGGTCTTGGATTACTGCTGTATTCGCTTCAAGTGTATTACAACTAATATCATCAACGCTAATATTATTTGTATTGAATGTAAACCCTGTCTGAAAACTTGGACCTGTAACTGATTGTATGAAACTCATTTATATTTTATATTAAGATAAGAAAATTATCTAATCTTAATATATAAAAAGAATGACTGAATTTACGGATAGATACATTTATGTTAACACTGGCGCACCATCAACGGCCATAGGGACGGGTGGCGTTGATTATCCAATAAAAAGAATTATTAAATTTCCTAACGACATCGCAAGAGTTCCAAATATCCAAATTAGTTTAGACGGTGGATTTATCGTATCTGATGACGAACACGCAGGGCTAGTTCTCAAATGTGATATTTCAGCGTATAATTATGAAGGCTTAGATAATGATGGTTGTGCTTTGGCTTTGTTTGATAATCAATATGATTTCGCGGGAGGGGGGGTTCATTACGCAATTCAAGGTAATACACCTAAATTAAATTTTTCATCAGTAAATCAAATCACATTATTTATAGAAGACGGAAACGGCATAGCCATACCTTGGGATACGTCAGGGTTGGTTTTTTCTTTTATGTTTAAAGTTCGATACCCTAAACAACCAGACCAAATACAACAAGATTTTGCGGGACAAATCACGAGGTCTTTATAAGTTTTCTGAAGACGTTGTCCGTTTGGTTTACGTTATAATTTTCCATTATTGTAGGAATTGATGTTCCACGAGATTTTGACAATTCATTAACTCGTGATGTATCTTTCTTATCGTAAGCGTTACCGATTAACATTTTAAAAATTTTTGATTCAGTCATATTATTGATTAAATTATTTTTTAATAAATTTGTTAATTGTTTATCTTGTTTTAATAAAGGACCAGTTCCTATTTTTTTAACTGCTTTTAAAAATCGTGGGTCATCTATTTCTTGTTCTTGTCTTCCGTATGTTTTAAATGTTTTATAATCATTTCTTATATAAGAGATTCCTTTAGGTTTGACAAGTAAATAATTTTTATCAGGCCCAACGTCTTTTTTACGAGTGACGATAAATACATTTAAATCTTTGTTCCTAACGCCAAAATGAAACATTAAATAATTTAAAACATATTTAGTAAAATTAGAATTCTCAAATGATTGATTTAATTCGTTTTCAAAATCTTCAACAGACATTAGATTATCTTTTAAATCTTTCATTGTAGTTATATTCTCTTCTAGGCGGTCTTCTCTTTTATTCATGCGTAATTCTTTTAGTTTTTCAACTGGTTTATCAAGTTCTTGCCTTATAATAATTATTACATTTAACAAATCTAATTGCGTTGATAGTTTCGGGTATTCATTTAAAAATTGAGTTACATATTTTAAACTCTCGTTGTCTTTGATTGGAAATTTAAATTTATCTTTTTGTAATCTCTTAATATTATTTATATATGTTTTTTTACTATTTTCGGCGATGTTTTTATTATCTATTAATTCTTCAAAATTCATTTTTTTGTTTTATATAATATATAGATATATTTTTTTTTAAAAAAAAACGAGTTTAAAATTTACGAAAAATAATATTCCCTTAATATATAAATATGACTCAGCCAATTTTTTTAAATCAGCGTGGTGAATTATATCACACAGATTACCTCAACCTAATTTACTATGCATCTCATTATAGTAAACATAAAGACAAAGAAATAAAAAATATAAATGACCTTCTAACCATTCAAGAATTAAATGAATGGATACAAGAATTTAATAGTAAATGTAAATTTTTAATGTTCTTCAATTAAAAGGGCCTCTTCTAATCGTTTCTTTTTTTCGGCTTCACGTTTTGGTTTTACGACATTGTCATAATAAAGTTTTTGTTTCTCTTTCATTGCCTTATGTTTTTCTGGGTTATCATAAATCGTTTTTAAATATCGATGTTGATTTTTATTGATTTGTTCCTTATTGTCTTTTTGATAGGTTGAATAATACGCTTTTTTATATTTATAAAGATGTAATGCTTTTTCAATCAATTCTTCTTGGGACATTCTATATATATATATATAATATTTTATTCTTAAGTATTTTTTTTTAAATATATAAAAATAATAAAATTTAATTCTTAATCAATTAAACATTTTTTGTCTTGAGATAAAACACGCCGTCTTTGATAATCGACCAATAAATCATTTACAATAATTTGATATTTTACAATTGTTTTACGTGTTCCGTCTGGTAATCTCGGTTTAGTTTTCAGAGCGTCTATTTTAATTCCGCAGTCTTCCAATATACCACAATTGATATTTGATATGATTTTTTTTGTATCTGGTTTTTTTGGAAGGAACGGGAACAATTGCTTAATCCGCCTATCATCATCAGTTAGTATTTTAGAAAGACCTTTTATAGCGTCGTCTTGTGTTTCGGTGTTGTTAATCACATCAATAATAGATTTCCAAATATCTGCTTTGTCTTTAATAAAGTTGTTATCTAATCTATAATTTAATTTATCATCATTCATCGAATTATAATTATCAATCCAATGTTCTCGATTGAGTCTTTCCTCAACTATCCGCTCATCGAATTCATCTAAAGGAACAAGGAACTTTTTTGACATAAAATATTTTTTAAGGTGGTATGATTCTTCACGTGTTATTTCATATCCGCCGTTTTGTTTTTTTATTAAATCTTCGTATTCATGTTGTTGTAAATTTTCCAATTCAGGTAAAATTTTAATTAAAGCGTTATCTTGTTTTTGTGGTGTTTCATATTTTTTCTCTTCTAAAAATTCGTGTGTGTAATGTTTATTATTTAATACTCTTATAAAATCATTTAACAAATAATTAATTTTATTCAGTTCTTCACATTTATTATGCAGTTGAATGTTTCCAAGTCCGCTTTCAGTTCTATAATGTTTAAAAAAATGTTCTTCTAAACTCGCTGGATAATATAAAAAACTAGAAGCATTGTATTTAGTCTTACCTATGTAAATCAGCGTGTTTGTATCTTTTAATTTTCTTACTCTATGTAACATTTGAGAATATCCCGCAGCGGTCGTTGAGCCGTCTTGAATTAATCCGTATTGAATATCGAACCACTCCTCGTCAAAATCAACGCCTGATTCAACGCTAGGAGAATAAATTAATAAGTCCGCTTTCTTCCATTGATTTTTAAAATCCCTAATAATCGTTTTGTTTTTTTCAATTGAATTGTGGAGTATCACATTGTAACTATCTTTGTATTTTAAATAATATTGTTCGGTTAATTTAGCACTCATACAAGGGAATACAATTTTTTTACCTGCTTTTAATGACTCGTCTAAATGATTGTCAAAAAAATCAATATCACGTGTAAATTGAATATGTTTCTTAATTGGTTTAAATTCGTTTTTATAAATCTCCGTTTTTCTTTTAATCGTTTTATGTAAGAAATCTAGAGAACGTTCACCTAGATCGCCATCTAAAACAAGAACTTTATTTGATTCCTTACAAAGGTCTGTTAATATATCAAATGTTTCTTCTTTGTTTTTAAGAGTTTCTGCGTTGAAATGACGTAATAGGCCTTCGCTCTCGTCTAATACTACCAAATCATATGATTCCATAAAACGATAACCATTTAAAAAAGATTGACCGCCTATTTTATGTAATGAATCCAATTGAATAATTAAACGTTCGCAATCCATCAAATTATCTTGTGTGTTTTTATAGTGTTCGAAGTTATATAATTCATTTAATTCTTCTTGTAATGAATCGGCAAGAGATTGACGATATGTTATAAATAAAATTCTTTCAAATGAAGGTATCAATTTTTTAAAAGCGAATGTTTTACCACTTCCATATGGTGAACTAATAGCCAATACTTCATTATCACCATGTAACCAATTATTAAATTTGACAATCTCCGTATTAAAATCATCGTCATTTTCTAAAGGATAAATAAATTTTCTATTAAATTTAATAGTTTCATATTTATTGTTTCCAATGAGGATAGGGTCAATTAATTTATTGTATTTAGAATTAGATAGACGACGAGTTTTAACCAACGCCGATATTTCGTTAAAATCAGTTACATATTTTGTATTATAAAAATGATTTCTAATTTTTTCTTCTGGTTCGTCTTCATACCCTTCCGCTCTTTTTGAAAAATCTAAAAACAATTTAAATCCTTCTTCCGTGTTATTAAGATGACGACCCAAAAAACATAATTGGATCCAGTCTCCAGCGTTTCCAAAATGTCCTTTGTCAAAATGAATTTGATAAATAGCCGTCATCAATTCAATATCGAATTTTTCAATCAAAGGAACTTCATTTTGAACGAAGTCTTTTATTTCTTTTTTACTAACAGATTTAATAGAACCAAATTTTTGTTTAATCATATTAGAGCAATAATCATAAGCATATTTAGGCATCTCAATAAGTCCATTTGATTTAATGACAGAATATTTACCTATCGTTTCTTTGGTTTCTCGGTGTTTATACTCAGGACAAAAATTTAATAGCGTTGTATTGATGTCAACGACGCCACAAATTTTATTTCTAGGAAGGTCATTGTTTTTAAAAAGAAAATGATAGCCTTTACGAGATTTAATGACATATTGACAATCAGATTTTAATTGTTCTAGAATCGTGCAGTTCTCTGGCTCGTCCACATCAATACAAGATATGTTAGACAATTTCGTATTTAAAGCAACTCCATTACAGGCAACATATCCTTCGGTTAGTTTGTCGTATACTGGGAGCATCGTGGGCTTTTCAATTAAATTCCAGCCTTTAGGATAGATATTATGTTTTTTAATTTGGTCGCCTTTAGATACAGCCGTAATATTACAACCAAAATAGACAAGACCTAAGCTTTCTAAATTCTCACAATGAGAATTAAGCATTTTTTTATTATTTGAGATTTTTTTTTTTATGATAGGCATATTACTTTTATATATATATACAATATTTTTTTTTTAAGTATTTTTTATAAATTATAAAATAAATATATATTTTATTCATTTTATTATATATAAAATTTTTTTCCTTAATGTCCCTTAAAATTACAAGTTCTACAAGCAATACAACAATTACCTTTGATATGCCCGAAATGGTTATTATATCTCTCTATAGTTCCTAAATTTCCAGAGTATTCTATATACTGAACAGGTATATTACAATATTGACATTTATCTTGTGATAATTCTATTAGTCTATATAGATAGTCATAATCTACATGTAATATTTCATTAAATCTATTATATTTTTTATCGCTCATTTTGGTTGAACCAATCATATTTTGAATTGTTTTCTTAATTGGATCAGGGCAACATCTTTTGCAAGAATCTTTACGCTTTCCGTGTGATAAACAAAATTCACTTGGAGAACAAATACGACATCGGCCTATTCTCTTATCGTGAGAACACTTAGGGTGCATCGCTTGTCTACATTCTAAACAATTTAAATAGCCACCCAAAAAAACATCAAGATTACATCTTTTACAAATCGGCATCTTATATATATATGTATAAGATAAAAATCCCTTAAATACTTTTTAAATATATAAAAATAATAATATTTAATTCCTTAAATAAAACTATTATTTTTATATATACTGGAAAAATCCAAAAAAAATAATAAATCAAAATCAAAAAATCGCTTTCAATTGGTTTCAAAAAAACACAGAAAAAAAAATAAGTATGCGTGGTCCATAAACGTTATTTTTCTATAGTAAAGTAGAGATAGGTGGACCACCTAGAAATTACTTATATAACTATATAAACTGAGCCGTGGGAGG